>OGNF01000364.1_pt1 | contig 51303 bp, 44 predicted proteins | sample 1573321 | NCBI WGS metagenome assembly OGNF01 (sample SAMEA2581911, study PRJEB24529) | metagenome | biome: Human gut stool | place: China | collected 2011 | reverse complement strand
TGCGTCAGCTCATCAGCAGCATCAAGCCCAAAGGATTCGGAGTGATAGTACGCACATCGGCCGAAAACAAACGTGTGGCCGAACTCAACAACGAGATGCGTACACTCGTGAAATGCTGGGAAGATGCCATCGCCAAGATGCAGCGCAGCGACCCCCCAACGCTCATCTACGAGGAAGAGGCACGCGCCGTAGGAGTAATCCGCGACATCTTCTCCCCCAACTTCGAAAACATCTACGTCAATGACAAAGAGACATTCGAACAGATTCAGAACTATATCTCCATCATCGCGCCCGACCGCAAGGATATAGTCAAGTATTACACCAAAGACGTCCCCATCTTTGACAACTTCAGCATCACACGCCAGATTAAAAGCAGCTTCGGCAAAACCGTCTCTTTCAAATCAGGCGCGTACATCATCATCGAGCACACCGAGGCGTTGCACGTCATCGACGTCAACAGCGGAAACCGCTCAAAAGCAGGCAACGACCAGGAGACCAACGCCCTGGAAGTAAACCTCCGCGCCGCCGACGAGATAGCACGCCAGCTGCGCCTCCGCGACATGGGCGGCATCATAGTGGTCGACTTCATAGACATGAACAAGGCCGAACACCGCCAGACGCTCCTCGAACACATGCGCGAAGTGATGGCCAACGACCGTGCACGCCACAACATACTGCCCCTCAGCAAATTCGGCCTCATGCAGATTACACGCCAGAGGGTGCGCCCAGCGCTCGATATCGTTACCGAGGAGACCTGCCCCTCATGCTACGGCAAGGGACAGATTCAACCATCGCTGCTTTTCACCGACAAACTCAAGGAAAAGCTCGAATACCTCGTCAACGACCTGGACGTCAAGAAGTTCACAATGTACGTACACCCCTTCGTAGAGGCATATATCAAGAAAGGGGTATTCTCCCTCTACGGCAAATGGCGCCGCGAATACGGCCGCGGTTGCAAGATAGTGCCCGACGAATCGCTCGCATACCTCCAATACCGGGTTGCAGATGACTCCGGCAAGGAAATAGACCTGCAAGAAGAGAGCGATCTGGACAGCAGTCACTCCAAGTCGCACACCCGCACCAAACGAGATAACGAGGAAAGCTAATCCCGACCTCCGGCCCGAAAAACCGGCCGGAGAAAACCGATAAAAGCGGATGCCCCCTCCCGGAGCATCCGCTAATTTTTATCAGCAAATCGATTGCGTCCGCAATTTAGGCATGGAACATCCCAACTCAGGAGACAGTTACAAGATTCAAAAGATATAAGTAACGCAGTAAGTAAATGTGCATTTTACTGTAGCGCGAATTGCGTCAGCGCCTCCGTCAGGAAGCGCTACGCAATACATATAACGGCAAACTATTGGCATTATACTTCAGGAACTTTGGTTAATCAAAATGCACATTTACTTACTGCGTTACCTATAAATATGTTTAAATCAATTCATATTCCAAAACATCCCTACCATCTATAATCACATTAATTAAGATTAACTAACAGTTGAGCTCGACACGAATATAGAGCATATCACAATGATCAAGAAAATTTCGCTAATCTCAGCAATCATGGCCACGCTGGCCATAACAAGCCTTACAGGCACAGAAAATGTCATATCATTCAATGCTTGCCAAGCAGCCTCTTACTCTCGTGACCGCAACTCTGATGGTTACATTTACAAAGGAACCATCGTTCTCACAAGAGTAAAATCCGGAATCCAGGAAAAGTTCTATCTTTTCAACAAACAAGGAGTAGAATATGTAGCTACATCCAAATCTGGTCCCTTCTATCGTCTTGCACGCCGTATGACAATAAACGGCATAGAGTACAAGTACTAAATGCAAAACTGTTGATTCAACAGAAGAGCCTTCTCTTTAAATCAGAAATAGAATTATAACGTGCTGCAATAATCGTTGCAGCACTATTTCAATATTAACTTTTTCTTTCTTCATAAAGATTCTCAATTATCTCGCATATTGACCTGCATTTAAAACAACTTACTTCTCGGTATCATTTCTTGTATTTCAGTCGTCGGGGGACGGCTCCGGGGACGGCGGGAAGGGCTGTACGTCAGGGGCGGATATGAGGGCTTTTATTTCCGCGGGCGTCGGAATCGGGAGGTCGCGGATCAGGACCGCGGCTTTCGGGAAGGTGGTGCATCCGTCTTTGCCGCCGCCGAGGAAGGCGAGCATCTTGGCGAAGATGGTGTTGAAGTAGGGGATGAAGTCTTTGTCGCCCATGCTGTCGATGGTGTGGTAGAATTCCCCTACGGTATATTTGTCGTTGTCGACGCCGGGGAGCAGCCCTTTTTCATCATCGGCGAGCGAGACGTAGTACACTAACCGCGCTTCGACGAGGCGGTTCACAATGCGGCTGATGATGGAAAGCGGAAGGTTGTATTTCGTAGAAATCTGGTTGAGGGTTATGGGAGGTTTCCCTTTGTCAAACCGCTGCACCACGATAGCCATTACGGCAAGGGTTATTTCGCGCATATAGTTGCTCGAAACGTTGGAGACGTTGCCTAAGTAGTTGTAGCCGAAGATATTCTGCATGGAATGGACCAGCACGCATCCGGAGAGCAGAATGAGCCACGAGAGCTGTAGCCAGATGAGTAGCAACGGCAGGAAGGCGAACGACCCGTAGATGGCGTTATATTTGGAGACGTATATCTGTCCGCTGACGAAGAGTTGCTGCACCACCTCGAAGCCGATGGCGGCGAAAGCCCCGCCGATGACGGCATATTTGAAATGTACCTTGGTGTTGGGGATGAGGAAATATGAGAGGGAAATGGCTATCCAGGCCAGTAACAGCGGCGAGATGTCGAGAATACCGTCTACCACCGGCGAGAGAACAGCCAACGGACTTGCGGTGTCAACCATCGTGGACATGAAGATGGAGATACCTGCCGAGCAAACCATCAGCACCGGGACGAGCAGGCAAATGGCAATGTAGTCGGTCACTTTTTTATATAAGGTACGGTCGTGCTTGACGTCCCAGATGCGGTTGAATACATTTTCAACGTTCGATAACAGCGAAACGAGTGTCCACAGCAGGACTATGAGACCAACGCCTACGAATATGCCCTGCGAGGCCTCGCTCAGATATGAGTCCACGAATTTGAAGGCAGTCTTTAGCGTCTGCTGCTGTGCCGGGAAATTCATGAAAAGCTCTTTTTCAATGAGATTCTGGAAACCGAAGCCGCGCGCTATGGCGAAAATAAGCGCGAGCGCCGGCACTATGCCGAGTACGGTGCTGTAGGTCAGCGACATGGACTGCGTCTGGAGGCTACGGTCCATGAAGGCCTGCAACGAAAGACTCAGGGTCTTTATGATCCTGACTTTCATGGTATTGCGCACCTCGCGCCATACTCCCGTGAAGAAATAGTCCTTAAATCCTATGATTTTGGCAATCAGTTTGTTCATTGCGGATGGTAATCTTGGATGTGGATAGCTGTCTCCATAAAGATAACACGGGAAGGGGTAATAACGTTCCCGCCGGGAGATAAAAAATAGGAGACAGAAGCCCTGTAAGCCGAGTTATGTGCCGTACTCCGCTCGATGGGACGCCGCGGAGCCGGTGTCTGTCATTTATCTAATCGCACGGTTGCCCGCGCGAATGAGCAGCCTACCCCCCGGCAGTGGGCGAGCAACCCTTGATTGCCGGTATATTTGGCCTTGCAACTCATAGGATGTACTGACGGCCACATGTCGCCACGGGCCCGGTGGGCTCTTACCCCGCCTTTTCACCCTTACCACGCGGCTCGCGGCCTGCGTGGCGGTTCTTTTCTGTTACATCTTGCCTGCCGTCGCCGACAGCTTTCATTTCGGAAGTATGACGCTCTGTGTTGCCCGGACTTTCCTCCCTGTGCTCTTAGGTAGCACACGGCGACAGACCGTGCTTCTGTCTCCTTTTTTATATCTTATACCGTAAGGCGGAAACCGCTTCCGCCACTTTACGGCATCGGTTATTTCTTGTTTTCGAGATACGAAACTATGAAGTCAACGATTTGCTGCGTGGTCATGGAGGAGGCGTCGATGCTGAGATGGTAGTTGTCGGCGTGTCCCCAATGGCGGCCGGTGAAGAAATTGTAATAGCTTTCGCGCAGACGGTCGCGTTTCTGGGCCATCTGGCGGGCGTCCTGCTCGGTGGCGCAGTTTCCGCGTCCCACTATGCGCACGGCCCTCTTGTCAAGCGGCGCGTGGAGGAAGAGGCTCACCAGGTTGGACATCTCACGCAGCACGTAGTCGGCGGTACGGCCAACCAGTACGCAGGGTCCGCGGGAGGCTATCTCCTCCACCACCTCGCTCTGCGCCTTGTAAAGGCCGGAACGCGACATGGCCGAAGTGGTGTAGCTCTCCACCGTGCCTGAAGCGCCCAGTCCGAACAGGCTTCCCAGGAACGAAGGACGGCTCTCGTCGGCGTTGCGGAACACCTCTTCGCGAATTCCGCTCTGGCGCGCGGCTTCGCGGAGCAGTTCCTTGTCGTAGTAAGGCAGCGAGAGACGCTCGGCCAAGGCATGGCCCACTTCGCGTCCGCCGGCCCCGAATTGGCGACCTATTACAATGATATATTCGTTGGCCTTCATTGTTTTTTATCTTTCCAAGCACAAAATTAATGGATTTTTGCGAAATCAGAAAATTTTTTGTTACTTTTGCACCATAAAAAGTGAGAACCGCCCGGAAAGAAGCCCCGGCTGTCCCTGCGGCGGTCCGCGTGTTAAGACAATATAGCATGAACGAAACTCTTAAACATTTGGAGCAGGACACCGACGGAATGATGGTGTACGATTATCTGGTGAACCATGCGGAAGACACCACGGACATGGAGGCGCTCATCGACCTGCTGGTAACGAAAGACACCACGGGACAGTTCCTCGCCAGCTCGGCTCGCTTCCTGCACGCCGTGAACGCTGAACGGTTCCATTCCCACATCGGGAAACTGGTGATGCACGCCATCGACAAAGACCGGGAACGCCGCTACATAGGCTCGTTGCTCGAAGCCCTCTGGGGTGCCGACTATGCCGACCGAGCATACGACCTGAGCCTCGAAGACGACAACTTCCGACGCATCTACAAACGCATTTTCAACACGGGATTCTGACGTGCCTCTCCTCCCGTCCCCCCCTTACAAATACACGACACAATGAAACTCGGAACATTAAAAATATTCTTGTCATTAATCATCATCATGACAGCCACTAATCTCAATGCCCCTGCCCAGGGCGCCCCGGTCATCGACGTAAAGACAACGCTCGGCGACTTCAAGGTGCTCCTCTACGACGACACCCCGGTGCACCGCGACAACTTCATCAAGAATGTGGAAAACGGCGTCTATGACGGCGTGCTCTTCCACCGCGTGATAAAAGACTTCATGGTGCAGGCCGGCGACCCTACGTCTAAGACGGCCGGACCGGACGCCATGCTCGGCGCCGGCGACCTCGGCACCACCCTCCCCGCCGAAATAGTATATCCCGCGCATTACCACAAATACGGAGCACTGGCGGCGGCACGCACCAACAACCCGGAGAAACGCTCGTCCGACTGCCAGTTCTACATCGTCACCGGCCGCAAATTCCCAGCTGCGTCGCTCGGAGACCGCGTGCTGCAAAGCGTCCGCAACGCCTATATAGAAAATAAGGTGAAGGAGAACGATGCCGAACTCCGCAAAATCTATCAGGAACAGGGCCGCGACGCCGTAAACGCCGTCATTGAAAAGTACATCCGTGAATCCGAAAGCGCCGTCACCGAAGCTCCCAAAGAAATCCTCGAGACCTACTCGACCGTGGGAGGCACACCTCATCTAGACGGCGAGTACACCGTCTTCGGCGAAGTGCTGGAGGGTATGGATGTGGTGGAGAAAATCCAGGACGTGGAGACAGGCGAGGCCGACCGTCCCGTGCAGGACGTCCGCATTATTTCCATGAAAGTGGAAAAATAAGGTGCTTCAAAGGTGCATAACCTGCTTAAACACAAAAAATCGGAAGAAAATTCCTTTAAAATTTGCCTATAAACTAAAATTGTTGTAAATTTGGCAATTGAAAGCACGAGAAAGCGGATCGGCTCGTGCCCGTAACCCCAACGGAAAAATTGTTGCGACCCGCTGACCTTTATTAATACCGGCCGCCCCGTGCAGCCTTTAACTACCAAGATATGAACGAGCTTGAAAAGACGCCCTCCCCCGAGCAGAGCGCAACCCCCACCCCGGAAAACATCACCCCCGAGGTGAATCCTACAGAAGCTGCCGATGCAGCAGAGAACAATGAAACGCCACAACCCGAGGCCGAAGTAAAGGCCGAGGAAGAACAGAGCGAAGCCATTGCCCGCGAGGCCGAAGAAACCGCCGAAGCCACCGCCGAGCTCGCGAGCGCCGAAGAAGACTCCGCCGATGCAGAGTCAGAGAAATCATGGCACGACATGAGCAAACAGGAACTCGTGGACGCGCTGGCCGAAATAGTGGAAAAAGCCGACATGCAGGCCCACCGCGAGGTAAACTCCATCAAACAGGCTTTCCACGCCCTCCGCACCCGCGAACTGGACAAGGAGATGGCCGACTTCCTCGATGCCGGCAACTCCCCCGACGCCTTTGCCGCGCATCCCGACCCGCTGGAGTTCCAGTTCAAGGACCTCTACGCACGCTTCAAGGAGGCACGCGCCGAATTCCTCAACGCTGAAGAAGCCCGTCTCAATGAAAATCTTGTAGCAAAACGCGCTGTCATCGAAAATATCAAGAATATCGTAGAAGACATCGACAACATAAACCTCCACTTTCCCCGCTTCCAGGAACTCCAGGCCCAGTTCAAGGAAATCAAGGAGATACCCCAGAGCGCCGAAACGGAAATCTGGAAAGAATACCAGCAGGTGGTGGAACTCTTCTACGACCGTCTGAAGATGAACAAGGAGCTGCGCGACCTCGACTTCCGCAAGAACCTCGAAGCCAAACGCGAACTCATAGAACGCGCCCGCGCCTTAGCCGACGAGAAAGATGTCATCGCCGCCTTCCGCACCCTTCAGGAACTCCACAAACAGTGGCGCGAAATAGGTCCGGTCGCCAAGGAATACCGCGAATCCATCTGGGCAGAATTCAGCGCCGAGTCGTCGGCTGTCAACAAACGCCACCAGCAATACTTCGAAAACCGCAAGCAGCAGGAACAGGCCAACGAAGAGGCCAAGACCAAACTCTGCGAGGAGATAGAAGCACTCGACTTCTCCGCCCTCGACTCCTTCAACAAGTGGGAGGCCATGACCAAGCAAGTGCTTGAACTCCAGGCTCGTTGGAAAGAAATAGGCTTCGCCTCCAAGAAGGTTAACAACCAGCTTTTCGCCCGCTTCCGCAAGGTTTGCGACGACTTCTTCACCGCAAAGGCAGAATACTACAAACGCGTGAAGGAGGAATTGGGCGCCAACCTCGTCAAGAAGACGGAACTCTGCGAGAAGGCCGAAGCGCTGCTCGAGAACGGCGACCCCACACGCGACGCCGACAAGGTGATAGCCCTCCAGGCCGAATGGAAGACCATCGGCGGCGTGGCACGCCGCCATAGCGACGAAATATGGCAACGTTTCACTACCGCCTGCAACAAGTTCTTCCAGAGCCGCAAGGAACAGGTTTCCGCCACACGCAAGGAGCAGACCGACAACCTGAACGCCAAACGTGCCCTCATCGAGGAACTGAAAGGCGTAGATCCCGCCGAGAACGGCGCACTCCAGGCCGTGCGTGCACTCCAGGCCAAATGGCAGGAAATAGGCCATGTGCCCTACCGCGTCAAGGACAAAATCTTCCAGGAATACCGTGCCGAGTGCGACCGCATCTATAACTCTCTGAGCGCCGGCAACAAACGCCGCCGCATGTCGCAGTTCGAGGGCCACATCGAGAACCTCTCCGGCGACGGCAAGCTGAGCCGCGAACGTGAACGCCTCTACCGCACATACGAGCAGAAACGCGCCGAAATCAAGACCTACGAAAACAACCTCGGTTTCTTCAAGGTGAAGTCGACAGGCGGCAATTCCATGGTTCAGGAGATGGAACGCCGCGTGGAGAACCTCCGCAAAGACCTCGACGAGCTGAAACACAAAATCGAGCTCATCGACGAGAAGATAGAATCGAACGATAACAATACCGAAAACAAAGATTAAACGAACTGAAGGGAGGGCGTCGCGCAGCCGCAGACACGGCTTCGCGGTCGCTCGTCCCTCTTGTTTTACAAACCGCAAGCAATCCCCGTCTGCCTCTCCTCAATCGATGCCGACAGTTTTAATACGCTTCGGAAAACTTCCCTAAGCGGGAGGACACGGCGCGGCAGCGCACACCCCGCTTCCCGGGGAAGCTAACAAACCGTAAGCCATGAAGGATTGCAACTTTTCACCATGCCGCGCCGTCGCAGGCAAAAGGACAAGCGGGAAACATGACTTAACAGTTTCCTGCGGAAAGCCCGGGAGCCATCACGGCCGACGCACATAACCAGACTGCCGCCGGCGGCATCGGCTCTCCGGCAGCAAAGACATCGCGCCTGAGCATGGCGCAACGCTTATCCATACTATGCGAGCCTTGAACGAACGTTTCAGATTGGGAAAATACCTCAGAGCCACGCTAATCGTCGCTGATTTCGTGACACTGAACCTCATTTATTTTCTCTCCGTAATGGTTACCGGAACAAACGAAGTTTTCGCTTCCAAGATGTTCTGGCTGATACTGAACGTCTCCTTTATTCCCAGCGAATGGGTTTTCTCCGGACTGCATAACACCCGCATCGTCTATGCGGACCGCGTCGTGCTTACCGCCTTCAAAAGCACCTTGCTGACGGCATGCGTTCTGCTGTCGCTGCTTTACCTGCTCGACGTGCCTGAAATACCCTTCGTCAACATTCTTGTGCTATTCACATTCCTCTTCATTGGCATTTCCGCATGGTGGCTGATTTCTAGAAAGTTACTAAAAAAAGCACGCGAGCTCGGACTTAATTTCAAGCGCGTGATAATAGTAGGGTCCGGCCCGACTGCCGAGGCCGTTTACGACGAACTGAACTCCGACCTTGGCTACGGCTACCGCATGATGGGCGTCTTCGACAACAAGCCTTCGCCCGCCGCAAGCCTTGAAGACTGCTTCTACGGCTCCCTCGGTGATGTGGCCGACTTCGTGCACCTCAACCGCGTGGACATAGTCTATTATACACTCGACTTCGAGAACAACGAGCTGATGACACGGCTCATGGCAGTCACCGAAGAGGAGGGCGCCGAGTTTGTCTACGTGCCGAAATTCGACCGCTTCATCTCGGCAAACTTCGCTATGTCATCGGTGGGCAACCTCCCCTGCATGACCCACACCCTGTCGCCGCTTCACCTGCGCCGAAACAAGATAGCCAAGCGCGTGGTGGACCTTGTGATTTCCACCTCTTTCCTGATAGTCTCGCCTTTGATTTTCATCCCGATAGCCATCGGCATCAAGCTGACTTCGTCCGGTCCCGTCTTCTTCCGGCAGAAACGCACCGGCATCTACGGGTCGGAATTCGTATGCCTGAAATTCCGCACCATGCGCGTCAACGCCGACAGCGACAAGGTGCAAGCCACCGAAAACGACCCGCGCAAGACCAAGTTCGGCGACTTCCTGCGCCGCACCTCGCTCGACGAACTCCCGCAGTTCATCAACGTTTTCCTCGGCAACATGAGCGTAGTAGGACCACGGCCGCACATGATAAGCCACACCGTGGAATACTCCGCCCTGATAGACAAATACATGGTGCGCCACGCCGTGAAACCCGGAATCACCGGCTGGGCACAGGTGAGCGGCTACCGCGGAGGCACCAAACAGCTCTGGCAGATGGAAAAACGCGTGGAATACGATGTATGGTATATCCGCAACTGGAACATCTTCCTCGACTTCAAGATAATCTTCCTGACCGTCTGGAACGGCATAGCCGGCGACAAAAACGCCTACTGATTTCCCTCCTACGGTGCGTTAAAAGATTTTGGATTTATCGGAGATATGTTAAAACAGTAGATTCTTGCAATTTTGGGGTATTTGAGGCGTTATCCTTTTATGAAAAGAATATATGTATACGGTTTATTGATTGCCGCATCACTCGGTTGCGGCACGCTTGCTTCTGTCACACAGACCCGGACCGATAACCCGATTTATAACGGCCACCCCGTTGCAGTTGACCATTCAGACAACACACGGGATGTAAAGGCCGAAAATTTCAACGAATACCTCACCGGAGCTAATAATGACGACGCCGAAAGCTGCCGTCTGCTCGCCATCTGCTACCAGCACGGCATCGGCACCGAACAGAATATCAAAGACGCGTTCAAATGGTTCGGCAAAGCCATCGCCATCGGCGACGACGAGGCGCTCTACGATATGGGCGTAATTTACCGCGACGGATACTTTGCGCAGCAGGATTACGAGGAGGCCGCCTACTGGTTCCGCAAAGCCGCACAACATAACCATCCGCTGGCCCAGCTGAACATCGGCCGTCTTTTCGAGGAAGGTAACGGCGTGTTGCCCGACCTCCGCATCGCTGCCGAAAATTACTGGCGCGCCGCCGAGCAGGACGTCCCCGAAGCACAATACCGCTACGCCGAAATGTGCCGCGACGGCCGTGGCATTCCCAAAGATATGAAAAAGGCCCGCTACTGGTTCGACCGCGCCGCCAAACACAATTACAGCGACGCCGCTGTCCAAGCCGCAAAACTGAAATAATCACCTCTCCCAACTCATTATAAAGCAAGGGGGTAAATGCCTTATATCATTGGCATTTACCCCTTGCTTTCAGCTTGTGACTTTATTGACCGCTCGCATAGTCTTGAAAATGAAAACCGGTTAGCGAGCCCATTTTTATGTTTTGCAGCACAAAAGGGGAATCCGGGGATAAATTTCCCGGTGTTTTATTTGCACGTTTCCGAAATTTTTATTACTTTTGTCTTTGATAGACGCACACTTATTTTTGCGCCCGTTTTAGATTTAAGATTGATTTTATGAAACCCCTATGCCGCCCTTCTTCCACTCCCCTCTTCAGGCGGCTGCAAACGTTTTAGCATTAATGAGTTACCTGAAATTTGACAAAAGCCTCATGATTAATCTGGAGCAAAGCCTGCCCAAGGAAATGCTCCGGACCAACAAATCGGGAGCTTACCACTGCACCACTATCGTGGGCTGCAACACCCGCAAGCAGCACGGCCTTCTGGTGATTCCTATTCCCGAGATGGACGACAAGGCCCATATCCTGCTATCCTCGCTCGACGAGACCGTGATTCAGCACGGCGCCCCGTTCAATCTCGGCCTTCACCAGTACGGGCAGAACATCTTCTCCCCAAACGGCCACAAATACATCCGCGAATTTACTTGCGAAAGTACGCCCAAACTTACCTACCGTGTGGGCGGCGTAATCCTCACCAAAGAGAAAGTATTCATATCCCACCAAAACAGAATCCTAATCAAATACACCCTTCTGGAAGCCCATTCCCCCACAACCCTGCAATTCCGCCCTTTCCTGGCTTTCCGCAACTCCAACGACCTATGCATGGAGAACGACGCCGTCAACAAAAGTATCCGCCACGTGGACGACGGCATCGCAACATGCCTATACCACGGCTATCCGGAGCTCTTCATGCAGTTCAACAAGCCGGTCAAGTGGGTAGACGACGGGCATTGGTACAAGGGGATAGAGTATTACAAGGACCGGGATCGCGGCATCCCCTACAAGGAAGACCTTTGGGTGCCCGGTTATTTCGAGCTTCCCATTAAGCCGGGCGAGTCGATTATCTTCTCGGCATCGACCGCAGAGAGCGACCCTGCGACCTTCGAGGGAACCTACGAGGCCGAATTGAAAACGCGCACTTGCCGCACCAGCTTCAAGAACTGCCTTAAGAACTCCGCCAAGCAGTTCTATCTGAAAAACAAGAACGGCATGTATATAATGGCCGGTTATCCGTGGTATAATGTCCGTGCTCGCGACGAACTCATCGCGCTGCCGGGCTGTACGCTGGCCATCAACCACCGCGAGGACTTCGAGGAAACGGCCGCCACTTTCTACGATGCTCTGCGCCGCTACATCGACAACGGCTTCAAGGACCGCACCATCCTGGAAATCGACCTCCCCGACATACCGCTGTGGTTCATCTGGGCCATACAGCAATACCGCCGCAACAACGGCACTGCGGAATGCCGCGAGAAATATGGCGAAAGCGTTCGCCGTTTGGTGGACGACATTCGTCACGGACGTGTCAACAACCTGCATCTCGACCCTTCGGGCCTCGTAGCCTCGTCGGGCGTCAACACGCCGGTCACCTGGATGTCGGCTTCCATCAACGGCAAGCCCATCATCCCGCGCTCAGGATTCATACTTGAGTTCAATGCTCTGTGGTACAATGCATTGCGGTTCGCAGCCTCGCTCTACGAAGGTGTGGACGCCCATTATGCGGCCGAACTCGACGCGCTGGCCGACAAGACCAAGGATTCCTTCCTGGAGACCTTCCTGAACGGCTACGGATACCTTTACGACTACGTCAACGGCTCATACGTGGACCTCGAAGTTCGCCCCAACATGGCCATCGCCTGCGGCATGGAATACTCCCCGCTCGACCGCAAGCAGACCCGCAAGGTACTGGAGTTCGTGACACGCGAACTGCTGACTCCGAAGGGGTTGCGTTCCCTTTCGCCAAAAAGCTACGCTTACCGACCGAACTATGTGGGCGGTCCCATAGAGCGCGAATACGCCGTACATCAGGGTCCGGCACGTCCATGGCTCTTCGGCTTCTACGCCGACGCATATTTCAAGGTATTCGGACTCGGCGGACTCGGATTCATCGAGAGGATGCTCGTCGGGTATGAAGACGAGATGTCGGAAGGCTGCATCGGCTCTCTCTCCGAGATGTATGACGCCAACCCGCCCTACACCGGACGCGGCGCCGTCAGCACCGCCAAAAATGTGGGAGAGATTCTCCGCACGCTCAAAAATGTGAATGAAATGAACAAACTCCTAACCGACGAAAACAACGACTGACCATGAAAGCATTAATGTTTGGATGGGAATTCCCTCCCCACATCCTGGGCGGCCTGGGCACCGCAAGCTACGGTCTCACCAAGGGTATGCACGCTAACGGAAACATGGACATTTCGTTCGTCATTCCCAAACCGCACGGCGACGAGGAGAAAGGATTCGCCCGGATTATCGGCGCCTGCGACACTCCCGTGGCATGGCGCGACGTCTCGTGGGACTATGTGGCCTCGCGAATCGGCAAGGTGATGGACCCGCAACTCTACTTCGACCTGCGCGACCATATCTACGCCGACTTCAACTACATGAACCTCAATGACTTGGGTTGCATAGAGTTCTCGGGACGCTACCCCGACAACCTCATGGAGGAAATCAACAACTACAGCATAGTGGCCGGTGTGATAGCGCGCACCGTACCATGCGACATCATACACTCCCATGACTGGCTGACGTATCCCGCCGGCATCCACGCCAAGAACATCACCGGCAAACCGCTGGTGATCCACGTCCACGCCACCGACTTCGACCGCTCGCGCGGCAACGTGAATCCCACCGTCTTCGGCATCGAGAAAGACGGCATGGAGCACGCCGACCATATCATCACCGTCTCGAACCTCACGCGCCGCACCGTTATCGAGAAATATGGCATCAACCCCGACAAGGTGACAACCGTTCATAATGCGGTAATCCCGCTCGACTATGATCTCCTGAACCTCAAGCGCCGTACACACGACGAGAAAGTGGTGACATTCCTGGGCCGTATCACCATGCAGAAAGGGCCGGAATACTTCGTGGAGGCTGCCGCCAAAGTGCTGAAAAAGAACAAGAACGTGCGCTTCGTGATGGCCGGTTCCGGCGACATGATGGACGACATGATACGCCTGGCGGCACGCCGCGGCATAGCCGACCGTTTCCACTTCACCGGTTTCCTGCGCGGAAAAGAGGTATACCAGATGCTCCGCGACTCTGACGTCTACATAATGCCCTCGGTTTCGGAGCCTTTCGGCATATCGCCGCTCGAGGCCATGGAGATGGGAGTCCCCTCCATAATCTCCAAGCAGTCAGGCTGCGCCGAGATCCTTACCAACGTCATCAAGACCGACTATTGGGACATCGACGCCATGGCCGACGCCATACACGCCATCATCTCCTACCCGGCCCTCTACAACCAGCTCAGGGAAGACGGTATCGAGGAAATCCACGGTATCACCTGGGAAAAGGCCGGTAAAAAGGTCATCGACATCTACAATTCACTCATTCACTGAAACCCGAAAACATGAAAGCAGTCAATTTAATTTTCAAGATACATCAGCCCTACCGTCTCAAAAGATACCGTTTCTTCGACATAGGCAACGACCACTACTATTTCGACGACTTCTCCAACGAGGAAATCATCTCGCGCATCGCCGAACAGTCATACGTCCCCACGGCTCACCTCCTGCTGGAGATGATCAACAATCCGGAGTATGACTTCCATTGCTCGATAGCCATCTCAGGCACCGCCATAGAGCAGATACAGCAGTCGGCTCCCGATTTCCATGAGCTCCTCAAGAAACTCGCCGCTACAGGCAAAGTGGAATTCCTCAGCGGAACATACTCCCACAGTATGGCTTCCACCGAAGACCCGGAAGAGTTCATCCGCCAGGTCAACTACCTCAACCGCCTGATAAAGGCCGAGTTCGGCCAGAACCCCAAGGTGATCGCCAACACGGAGCTCATATTCGACGACGACATAGCCTGCATCATGCAGCACATGGGATTCAAGGCCGCTCTCACAGAAGGCGCCAAGCACATACTTGGCTGGAAATCTCCTAACTTCGTCTACAAATCGGCCTCTGCTCCGAAACTCGACCTCCTGCTCGTCAACGACAAACTCTCGCAGGACATATCGAAAAACTTCAACGACTCCTCCTGGCACGAGTATCCCCTCACCGCCGACAAATACATCGACTGGATTGCCTCCACCCCAGAAGACCAGCAGGTCATCAACATCTTCCTGTCGATGGAAACCATAGGCTCGTTCCTGCCGCGCGAGACCGGTATCTTCGAGTTCCTGAAAGCGCTTCCCCGCTTCGCGGCACAGCGCGGCGTCACTTTCTCCACACCTTCGGAAACCATCAAGAAACTCAAACCCGTCGACGCATTGGCCATCCCCTATCCCCTCTCCGGCACCGACGAGGCACGCGACGTTTCGGCATGGAAAGGGAACACGATGCAACGCGAGGCACTCAACAAGCTCTACGGCATAGCCGAACGCGTGGACATGTGCAAGGACCGCGGAATACAGCGCGACTGGTCGCGCCTCCAGAACTCCGACCACTTCTACTACATGAGCACCAAGCAGCGCGCCGACGGTGCTTCGCACTCCCTTTTCTCCCCCTACGACTCTCCATTCTCAGCCTTCACCAACTACATGAACGTGCTGGCAGACTTCATGGTGCGCGTACGCGAACAGTTCCCCGAAGAGATTGAAAACGAGGAGCTCAACTCGCTGCTTCTGACCATCAACAACCAGGCGTCGGAAATCGAAGAGCTGAAAAAAGAGGTGAAGAACCTGCGCACCACGCTGGCCAACGACGAAGACATAAAGGTAGACAACCTCGTGCCGGTAGAAGCCGCCGACGTAGAAGCCCCGAAACCCGCAAAAAAGCCAACAAGAAAAACCTCCTCAAAAAAGACCGCAAAAAAGAAATAACGATAACCCCAATCACAATGAAAGAAACGCGTCGTTAACCACGGTGCGTTTCTTTGTATCATAAGCTCTAAAGTTGCAGATGCGCTTGTATTTCTCACAACTAATTGCTAACTTTGCGCATTAAGCCATTACAATATGCACAGAATATACGATATAGACCTCTTTGACGGCCATCTGATTATTTCTGAGGCAGGGAAAACCCTTTTGTTGGACACAGGAAGCCCGATTTCCCTTGCCGATTCACCAATATTTGAATTTATGGGAGAGGAGTTTCACAGTCAATGTATCGCCGACGGCTTCGATATACACAATATATCGGAACAGCTCGGCAAAGATATTGATGTGCTTGTCGGCATTGATGTCCTTGAGAAATTTCTTCTCAAAACCGATTATCAACGCTACATTTTGGATGTTGACACAGAGTTTAATCCGAATGAGACTGACGGCGAGGCTATACATATTAAAAAATCGGCGCTGGGAGTGTTTGACCTCCCACTGAAAGTCGATGGACAGACGCTTGACTTCGCACTCGATACCGGCGCCAAGATTTCATATATCAACAGCCGTATGACCTCTTCCGAATCTCCGATAGAAGAAAGGGCGGATTTCTATCCGATGTTCGGATTTTTCACTACTCCCGTCTTTGAAAAAGATGTCAGAATCGGGGACATGCACTTTAGTTGTTTGTTCGGCAATCTCCCGGGAATGATTGAAATGCCATTATCAATGATAGGAAGTGACGGAATTATCGGCTTCGACTTGTTCAACAATTTCAAAGTCACCCTTGATTTCAAGAACACGGTTATATATCTGACACCAAATGCGACAGACTGTCGTCTCACACAACAAGATAGGTGAAGTAGGCAACGTAGACGGCTATGAGGATTATTCCTTCGGCTCGGGAGATGCGACCGTGGGTAATTGAGAATATCCATAGAAGGATTGAAGCCAATGCGAGCGTCCCGAAGTCAACGAAGTTAATATTACCGGTGTTAAGAGAAGATATGCCGGAGCATAGCCCGATGATGAAGAAGACGTTGAAAGCGCAGGCACCCACGATGTTGCCGAAGGCTATCTGCGGACGGTTTTTCAGCGCGGCTATCAAAGAGGTGGCAAGATCAGGCACGGAACTGCCGATGGCCACCATCGTGAGGCCTACCAGCGACTGCGATATGCCCATGCCGAGGGCGATGCCCGTTGCCCCTTTCACTATCCAGTTCCCTCCCAACACCAATGCGTCGAGACCTCCTACAACGCATACTGCCGCGAGCCACATCTTCATGTCAGCCGGAGGATTGAGCGAGAAACGGCGGCGGCGCACCAACGGATGCACTATCGGATCTTTTGTTGCGGGTATCGGTAGTGTAGGGTGAACGGCCTGTGTCTTGCTCATTGCCAGCGTGTAGCGCATATAAATGAACATGAAACAGAGCAGTATCAGGCCGTCGGTACGGGAGATAAAATCTGCCGTATGGTCGAAGAGACGGTCATCTCCGATGAAGAAAAGGACGAGCGATGAGAGCACAAGCATCATCACCTCATTGTAGCTCATGTCGTGCGACACCTTGAAGGGACGTATTACGGCTATGATTCCAGCTACTAATGCCAGGTCGAAGATATTCGCACCCACGATGTCGCCGACGGCAAGCGCCGATTTATGCTCAATTGTACTCATCAACGCCACCACAAGGTCAGGAGTCGACGACCCAATCGCCACAATGGTGAGACCGATTACTATTTCAGAAATTTTGAACCGCCGCGCTATTGCCAAGGAGCCGTCGGTAAGATAATTTCCGCCGGCGATTATCAGAAGAAGTCCGACTATAAGATATACCCAGTCTAAAAACATTTCCTTACGTTTAAAGTGAAATCTCCGCAACGGTCTTAGCCGCAGAAGAAAGCAGCTTTACAGGAATTTCATCTCAGAAAAGTCAGCCGTAGCATTATCCGCGACAAGTAACAACCAACATCGAATCAAATTCCGATACTTATTTAATAAACGCAAGCGAAGTAAGTACGTTCATTGCAAAGCGCCATTTCTTGCGGCAATAGCGTTTTTCCGTTCTTCGCGCCATTGGCGGCGCTCTTCCGGCGAGTGTTTTTCGAGGGCGTAACTCAGTGTGATTGAGGATAATGAGGCAATATTTTCAGTAAGGAACGTATCGAGCGCCTCACGGCTTTTCTTTCCAATTTCGCGAAGCACCCAACCGGTAGCTTTACGCATCAGGTCGTGCTCATGCTTCATGCTTTGCCTGCAAATTTCCAGAGCGTAGTCAAGGATTTCCGACCGTATCGGGAGTAGCGATGCCACTACGGCGGCACGCTGGCGCCAAAGCGTTCTACTTTGGTATTGATGCAAAAGGATTTCGCGCGTTTCGACAGGCGCATGCAACAGTTCGCCTCCCAGGATGTATGGCGCCGAAAGGTCGATGAGATCCCAGTTGTTGGCGCTGTCCAGGTGCCGGAGATAGAAGTCCACTGTCGCAGCACGCGCAGCGTCATCCCCCTTTTGCGATTTATAACGCATAACCAGCGCGAGCAACGCCCCGAGGCGAAACTCGTGCACTTCGGAAGCAAGCATCTGCTCGAAGGTTTCGAACGGTACTTCGGCAAACGCTTTGCTGGCCGCCCTCACGTTGGGCACCCGCACTCCGATGAAGACATCCCCCTCGCCATATTCACCCTCTCCGGTCTTGAAGAAACTTGCCAACACGGCACGCCGTTCCGGCTCGGCAAATGCCGCAATGGCACGTTGCCACTTATTTCCTATTTCTTCGGTCTGTCCCATAATCCGTTAAATAGTACAAAGCATGGACATGGCGAAGTGAACGGTCATGTCCATACTCGTAAGGTTTGGACGGTATGGTCAGAAAAGCGGGAAAGTGGAATCGCTATAAACGTACTTACGGTCAAAATCCTGGTCACTCATCGTCAGCATGACTATGCCCTGGATGAGTGAGACTATTTCCCAAAAGCCACAAGTAATGATTGTCAACAGGATGCAAATGAAACCCGCGCCGATTTTTCCACAGACGAAGTACTGCACGCCAAGGCCGCCGAGCAAAAGGGCGCAGATACCGGCTGCTACGCGTTTGCCGCTCGGCTGATAGTAGTCATTATGCTGGCCGTAGTCTTGCGGTTGCTGGCCATATTGCTGGCCGTAGTTTTGCTGTTGCTGACCGTAATCCTGCGGTTGGCCGTAGCCTTGTTGCTGTTGGCCATAACCCTGTTGTTGCTGCTGGCCATAGCTCTGACGGTTAGGTATGGAATATGTTTCGCCGGCACTTCCTCCGTTCTGTCCATACTGACGCGGAGCGGCAGCCGGTTGTTGCGGTTCCGGTTGCTTTGCCGGTTCCGGCTTCTGTACATTTATTATTTCCACGAGCTCCGAAACGGAGGAAGCAGGCGCCCAATTTGCCATGCCGGCACACCATACGAGCGAGTTCGGCTCAAGGCCATACTGCTTCAACTCCACTTTTTCTACCGGACCGATACGCTGCCCGTTATATACTATATACCATTGTGCCATTGTAAATTATATTTAGCCACAATAACCGTGACGATTAAACGAATTTCGCCGAATCCGGAGAATCAAAGGAAGAACAAGACTCAAGGATTCAAAGGATACAATCGGTTGCCATCAAGCTAACCACTCATATCAAACGCAAAGTTAATACTTTCAAACAAATAATCAAAATCCAACCACCTTTTTAACACAAATTAAAAATGAGGCCGCAAAAATGCAGCCTCCTTTATGATATAATCGCTGTCCTCGCTATATCAGCTATATAAGCTTTCATTTTGTCTATGCTATGTCAGCTGACAGCCGCCCCGGTTTTCAGAAGAGCACCGAGAGGCCGAGGTTCACCGAGCCGTTGCTGTTGAGGGGCACTCCCTGCTTGGCAAGTTTTCCCAACGTGTGGTCCATGCCGAGGAAGAAGTTGAAGCCCGGGGTGTGTACGTTCATGAGCCAGCCGAAGCCGCAACCGAACGTTCCGGCCGATACGCTTGCCGATGCCGAGAATACCTTACACGGCGCGATATTTGCCGACAGGCGGAAATCGGTCCAGGTGTATTTACCGGCCAGTCGAGTAGTATTCAAAAGGCCGAAGCTGAGCGGTTTATAAACCGGAAGGGAATATTCCGCGCCGATGTTGAACGAGGTGTGGAGCGCCGTAGTGCGACCGCCCTGGTTGCCCATATCCTCGAGTTCATAGAGCCCCGAAAGGTCATCTTTAAGTATCTCCCACTCGTTCTTGAAGCTGTTCGTGGCGTCATCGTCGACGTTGAAAGTATATTTGTCGGTGCGGAAAGTACGATCACCGTTGGTCGAAGCCACATAGTTTTCGCCCCACGAGATGAAACCGAGGTCGAGGAGGGCGGCGGAGAAACGCCAGTCGGGAAGCGCCTCGGGCGAATATACTGCACCCAGATCGAAGCCCAGGCCGAAGCCGTTTGGCTTCACGCCGTCAACGTCCATGCCAGAGACATACTCGTGATGCGTGTTGTCATTCATTTTCGTCTTATAGCGGAAGTTGGCTATGCTGGTGTTGATTTCGGCGTTGGACAGCACGTTCCAGCTGTCATAGCCGAGGTCGAGTTGCGCCTTGTTCATGCGTATGTCCACATTACCAAGGCCTACGAGGAACTTTACGGTCGCGCCCACACGCCACTCGGAAGTTATGTTGCGCGAGTGGTTCAAAGCCACTTCGGCATATGCCTGAGCCTGGGCGCCGAGATTGGTAATGTCGTAGTTCTGGTTGCTGATACCCTCTTTTGCAAGCTGGAAAAAGGTCTTGGGAATGCGCAGGCCGACGTCGGCACGAGCACCTATCGTCACGGTATTGTAGCCGCCGATGCCCTTGAAACCAAAGGAGATAACATCTATTTTGGTACCGATGTCCAGGCGGTTGGTGTCTTTGAATTTCTTCATCACCTCCGCAGCCGATAGCTGCGGGTTAAGGAAAGTGGTGGTTTTACCGTCTACATTATAAAGCACCGCGTTGGTGTGGAGCGTTCCGGCGAAGTCAACGTTAATGTTTCCCAAAGCCGGGATGCTCACGAAGTTGCGGCTATTACACATGGCCGGGTTCATCTCATAGCGGAAAGTGTATTCGTCGTTGAAGTAACCGGTCTCGGTGGTCTGTGCCGCTGACGGCAGGGCGAGCAGTGCACACCCTAACAATATGCTGTTTTTAAGTGTTAGTTTCATTTTCTTGTAAAGTCGTGAAGTGTCAGAATTCCTTTTTATAATAGCCGCTTGCCGTGGGACGGATATCGGTAAGTTTGATGGTCATGCCGGGTTTCAGGGCCTCGTCCTGACCATCAGCCGTCGCCACTGCCGTGAAACGGATGCCGTCCAAGTCGCGCACTTCGCCGCTGATACGGAGATGCAACTCGTAATTATCGGCATTGGCGGGGAGCGTGGCACCCTCTATCTGCACGTTGCTTATCTGGTTGCCGTACTTGTCGATGGGATAACCGGTAAAGTTCAGGGCAATGGGAATGTTGGTGGAAACTGTTGCCTTCACGTCGAGTTTTGTTATTACCAGATAGTTGAGGTCGTCGCTACCCCATCCGTCAATATGGTCGGTATAAACCACGCGCGAACCTGCTCCGAAAGCCAGCGGGACGAAGAAAGTGTAGTGGCCGGAGGCCATTCCGGCATCGATACCGAGCGGGAAGTCGGTGACATGCTGTGCCGGGAAACAAGGCGAGTCGAGTGCTATTTTCAGTCGGTCGGGAAGTCCCTGCCCTGCCAGTATGCCGCCAAGAGTCGGGAACGGCACGAAGATGGGATTGGTATAACCGTCGTATATACCGGCTTTCGGCGCCATGCAGAAGTTGTAGATGCCGTCGGCATGGTCTGTCGTGGTGCTGAAACTGTTAGGTTCGGGCGAGAATTCTCCGGAAAGGATTTCCGAACGGTAAGCGCCGATGGTCATCCCCGAAGTGGCGTAAACCTTGTAGCGCTGTAGCGGATTGAAAATCGAGAAGAAAATCTGCGGATTCCGGAGCGTGATTTCGGTCTGCTCGTCGGTAAGAATGTCGGGGAGGTTGTTTAGCTCAACATCCGAAATGTTGACATCCTCGATGTCATAGTGCAGGATACCGCTTAACGATTTCACAGGAAGATCGTCAAGCGTGAAATTGGCCCTAAGGGTGATGCTGTTGGCCTGCGACTCTACGCGAAGTTGACCGCTCTTCAGGGCAATGCTGCCGGAGAAACTTGCCGAATGGTCACCGGCGTTGAAGTCAACGCCTGATTCGCGGTTAACACGCGTTACGTTCACGACAATCGGCTGCGTGAGCGCTACTGTATGATTGAGGGTAAGAAGTCCCGTCTGTGGGTCGTATTTGCCCTGCGAACACGTGGCTTCGAGACTGGGAGGCAACTGGAATACCCCGTCTATAAGTTCGAGGCCGGAAGCATTGTCGGCAGTGAGAGAAAGTGTGAAGCGCGTGTCGGTCCGTCCGCTGTCGAACGTTATAATGCAGTCTGAAATATCGTTGCCACGTGCCACAAACGGGATAGCCGGAGTGCTAATTGGGTAGGAGCCCAAAGAAACTTGCAGAGTTTCGGAATAGGGTTCGATGTACGGCGAAGCGATAGTGAACTGCGGAATGTTGATTTCTCCGGAAGTAAAATCACCGTTCTCCAGGATAGCGTATTCTCCGTTCACCTCTTTTACGGTACCGTCTTCTTTAAGGTCCAGGATGCTTCGCATCTCTATCTGGTCAATGTTCACGGGAATCGTAAGATCATTGACCTGGAAGCGCATGTCGGTGTTGATGTCGCTAAGATCATAATTGTCATCGACACAGGAAACGCACGTTAGCGCCAACAATGCACCGAACGACCAGCGGTAAAAACGAATCATAGATGTTATGTTAAAATTTAGTTTGTTCGATATAAAATATCTGCTGACAGTAACATTTACCGTTTAGCAGAAAGCCAATTATACTAATTTCTCGATTCTGCGTTCTATTCTAATGATATAGTGACAAGTGAAATCCTATCATAATAGCGATTGAAATTCTTCCATAGAAAAAAGTAAAAATTTTCGGAGAGTAGACTTGGATCCTTTGTCAGAACAGTTTAAAATCGAGGATAACAGACTTCCCTGCGAAAACTTCTTATGTAAGTCTATTTCAAGATTTCAATTGAGTCGGCAGGGTAAATTCCGACACCGTAAAACAGGATAGTCCAATAACAGTGGAAGTTTCATGAGGTAGGATAAATGAAAGAGGCTGCATTGCAGAAACAAACGCAGCCTCCTAATCTCAGAGTTTGATTCCAAATTACATGGGGAGTGTTCCGGCGAGAGCCTGCGAGGATGTCTCAAGCCACTGATAGATGCAGCTTACAAGGCCGATAAAGACGATGCCTGCAACACAAATCCAGATTCCGCAACGCTCGCTGAGTGTAGACCGGAAACCTTCGATGACCGGCTCTTCCTTGGAAATCCACATTGCTTTCACTACCAGCAGATAGTAGTATAGCGAAATGATTGTGTTAATCAAGGCGATGAGAACCAATACATAGAGGGCTACCGACCCGCTCTGTGTGGCAGCTGTGAAGATGAAGAATTTGCTGAAGAATCCTGCGAACGGCGGGATACCTGCAAGTGAGAACACTGCAAGTGTCATGGCGAAGGAAAGCCACGGGTTGGTCTTGTGCAGACCGTTGTAGTCGTCCATTCCCACTTTGCCAGTCTTGTTTTCGATGGCAGCGATGACTGCGAAGACACCGAGGTTGCTGAAAACATATACCAGGATATAGAACATCATGTTGGTAAGACCCATCGTGCTGGCGGCGATGATGCCGAGCATGATGTAACCGGCCTGCGACACCGACGAGAAGGCCATGAAGCGTTTCATGTTCTTCTGGCGGATAGCGAAGAGGTTACCCACCGTGATGGTCAGGATAATGATGGCGTAGAGCATCCATTCCCAAACCTGCGAGTAAACGGTGCCGAAACACTGGCAGAAGATGATGAAGAATGCGAACGCCGCCGAGCCTTTCGAGATTACGGAAAGGTAGGATGTAACAGCTGTCGGGGCTCCCTGGTAAACGTCGGCAGTCCAGAGGTGGAACGGCACGAGCGAGAGCTTGAAGCCGATACCGGCCAACACGAACGCCAGGGCGGTGATGAGCATCGCGCTGTGTGCGCTGCTGCCTATGGCGGCGGCGATGTCACTGAAGTAGAGCGAACCGGTACCGGAGCAAGCATACACGAAAGAAACACCCATGAGCAGTACGGCCGATGAGAAAACTGCCGTCATGATGTATTTGATGGCTGCCTCGTTGCTCTCGTAGCGGCGCTTGTCGAAGGCAACCATCGCTGCCAGAGGCAGGGAGGCGCTCTCGAGACCGATGATGAAGAGCAGGAAGTGGCGTGCCGAAATCATAAGGTACATACCGAAGAGCGTTACGAACAGAAGCTCGAAGAACTCTCCGCGGCGCAGTTTGCCGTCTTCGGTGTCGGTCCAGCGGATGGCCTGGAGCAAGACGATGAAGACACCGAGATTGAGCACATTCTTTATGGCCATGGTGGCGGCGTTGGTGGCATACATGCCGGCGAAAGCATCCGCCGTGCAGGTGGGCACGAACCACATGGCCACCGTGGCGATGCCGAAGAGTACCACGGCAAGCGGTGTTACCGCCTTCTTGCCGTTTTCACCTGAGAATGTATCGAATAAGAACACTATCAGGAAAACTCCGAGAACGATTATCTCGGGCAGAAGGGTTCCGAATTGTGAATAATCCATTGTTTTAGAATTTTATTTATTCAATACATTAGTTTTACATTACTGAAGCCATGACACCTGAGTTGGCGGCCTGGTTGATGACCTCGATGATCGGAGTGAAACTGTGCTGGATTGTTTCGTTAATCCAGTTCGGGAAGCAACCGATGGCGGCGATGCAGACAATCAGGGTGATTGTAGCCACACGCTCGAACCATGTGGCGTCCGTAAGCTTGAGGTGATGCTCGTCCTGCACCGGACCGAGAAGCAGTTTGCCTACAACACGCAGGATGTAGACTGCCGTTATCACGATGGAGCAGGTTGCGGCTATCACGAATACGCGGTGGAAAGTGTCGGCGTGCTCGAACGAGCCGAAGAAGATTGTCATCTCGGCAACGAAGCCCGAGAGACCCGGCAGACCGAGCGATGCGAAACCGGCTATCATGTAGCAGACGCCAAGATAAGGCATAATCTTCATTAGACCACCCATCTGGCGGATGTCACGCGTATGCGTACGTCCGTAAATCATACCGATTAGGGCGAAGAAGAGTGCCGTCATGAGACCGTGGGAGAGCATCTGGAGGATAGCACCCGTCATGGCCGTGGTGTTAAGCATCAGGATGGCGAAGAGCACCATGCCGCAGTGCGATACCGACGAGTAGGCGTTGATATACTTGAGGTCGGTCTGCACGCATGCCGAAAAGGCACCGTAGACGATACTGATACCCGTGAGGATTATGAAGAACCATGCGAGCTCGTTGGCGGCCTGCGGAAGCAGGAAGATGGCAATGCGGAAGCAGCCGTAACCACCGAGTTTCATAAGCACGCCCGCGTGGAGCATCGACACTGCCGTCGGGGCACATGCGTGACCGTCGGGACTCCATGTGTGGAACGGAAACATGGCGCCAAGCACACCGAAGCCCACGAAGGTGAGGCAGAACAGATAGTTTTGCCATCCCGGGTCAATGGCGGCGTTGTTCGATATTTCGAGGATATTCCAGGTCAGTGAGTTGGGATCTGCCGAAGAGTGCCAGTAAATACCGAAGAGGCCGAGCATCAGGAAGGCGGAGCCTCCCATAAGCATCAGGGTAAGCTTCATGGCGGAGTATTCCTTGCGGCCGGTGCCCCATACACCGATGAGAAGGTACATAGGAATGAGCGCCACCTCGTAGAACATGAACATGGTGAACATGTCGATGGAGATGAAGAAACCGAATACACCGGTTGAGAGGAGCGTGAACCACAGGAAGAAATTCTTGGGCAGGGGATCTATTTTCCAGGAAGCGAATGTTCCGGCGAATACGATTACGGAAGAGAGAATCAGCATCAGTACGGATATACCGTCGACACCTACCGCGAGGTGGATGTTGAGAGGTTCGTACCACATCCACGAACCGGTGAAGAGCATCTCATCAGCGGCACCGGCTGCTCTCTGTGCCAGGAAATCCACGCACAGCCACAGAGACATGGCCAACAGGATTGTGGAGCCCACCACCATCACTGTGCGGATTGCCTTCATACTGCTATTGCGGCAAAGGCCTAATCCTATCAGCATGAGGACAGGGACGATTACAAACCAAATTAAGAAGTTCGAAAACATAATGTCTATTTATTTTTGCTGCAATATGATGTTAGAAAATGCAAATCCATGTTATGCCGGCAAGTAATACAGCTCCGAGGAAGTACCAGACAATGTAAGTCTGGATGCTGCCCGACTGCATGCCGCGGATGGCGAAAGATGTCTTCTGGGTAATCTTTGCAAAACCGTCCATGGTGGCGTCGATGACATGACGGTCGAACCATGCGATGCTCTTGCAAATGATGTTGAAGATAATCTTGTGGGTAATGAACATATAGATTTCATCCCAGTAGAAGCGGCGGTGTACTGCCTGCCAGAGGCCCGGCATGGCGGCTTTGAGGCGCGATGGAATCGGGTTCTTTTTGCGGTACATCACTGTTGCGAGCGCGATGGCCAGGATTGCTACTGTAAGCGACGTGGCGGCCACCGGAAGCTCGATATGGATGTGGTAAGGCATACGGTTCCATGTCACGAACTCTCCGAAGGGGATGAATCCGGCAACGCAGCTTACGGCTGCCAGGATGATGAGCGGCAGCGACATTTGCCACGGTGCGTCGTGTGGTTTATGCTCCTTGTAGTGTGGATTCTCTTCCCACCAGAAGATGAGGTAGTAGAGACGGAACATATAGAAGGCAGTGAGACCGGCTACCATAGTCATCCATGCGCCCCAGAACCAGTGGTTGGCAAACATGGCGGCCAGCATCTCGTCTTTTGAGAAGAAGCCGGAGAACGGCCAGATACCGGCGATGGCGAGACAGCCGATGAGGAAGGTCCAATGGGTGATGGGCATATATTTGCGGAGACCGCCCATCGCGGTGTAGTCGTTGGAGTGTACGGCATGGATGAGGGCACCTGCACCGAGGAAGAGGAGCGCCTTGAACATGGCGTGTGTGAACAGGTGGAACATGGAGGCCATGTATCCGAAGCCGTCGTGGAGTTCGGGACGTGCCACGCCAAGCGCTACCATCATAAAGGCAATCTGCGAGATAGTCGAGAACGCGAGCACACGTTTAATATCGATCTGGCAGCAAGCCACTACGGCGGCATAGAAAGCCGTGATGGCGCCGACACAGGTGACAAACAGCAGCGATGCTTCCTCAATAAGGTAGAGCGGGAACATGCGGGCAACCAGATAAACGCCGGCAACCACCATGGTAGCAGCGTGGATGAGGGCCGAAACAGGTGTCGGGCCTTCCATAGCGTCCGGAAGCCAGATGTGCAGAGGCATCATGGCCGACTTACCCATACCGCCGACGAAGATGAGCACGAGGGCCCAAGTCAGCACAGAAGCTCCCATGAAGGTTGCGCCGCCTGTCGAAGCCAGCACGCTGGTCGGATCGTTGGTGATGGGTATGAAGTCGAATGTCTTGCAGTAGAAGGAAAGTATCAAGATACCGATGAGGAAACCGAGGTCGGCGAAACGCGTCACGATGAACGCCTTCTTGGAAGCCGATACGGCCGACGGCAGCTTATAATAGAAGCCGATGAGCAGGTAAGAGGAGACGCCCACGAGCTCCCAGAATATGTACATCTGGAAAATGTTGGTTGCCACCACAAGGCCGAGCATCGAGAAGGAGAACAGCGAAAGGAAAGCGTAGAAACGCTGGAATCCCTTCTCCCCTTCCATGTAGCCCCAGCTGTAGAGGTGCACCATGAATGAGATTGTGGTTATGACGATAAGCATCATAGCCGAAATCGGGTCGAGCAGGAAACCGAGTTTCACCTGCAGGGCATTGTTGAAGGCGAGCCAAAGCCAGTCGAAGACGGGAACCTGGAGCCGCAAGCCCTGGGCGTCGATGAACGCGGGGTCGCCGCTGAAGAAGTAAGTCAGAGCCACATAGTAGGCGATGCACATGGTTACGCCCATGCCCAGGATGCCCAGCACGCCGGCCATCTTCTTGGACATATAGACTCCGCCGATACCTAAGATAAGAAACATCGTAATTGGTATGGCCAAAATCAAGATGGGTAGTGTCATTTCCATATCTTAGAATCTCATTTTTTTAATTTCGTTAATATCGGTGTTACCGATGGCACGGTAGATGTTCACCACTATTGCGACGGCTATGGCTGTCTCGGCAGCCGCGATGCCTATCGAGAAAAGTGTGAAGAACATACCTTCCATAGCTCCCGGGAAGAGGAATCGGTTGAACACCACAAAGTTTAGGTCAGCCGCGTTGAGCATCAACTCCAGTGAAAGGAGTATCGCTATGAGGTTGTGACGCGTGATGAAGCCGTAAACGCCGCAGATGAACATAATCACACTGGGCACGAGATACCATAACATAGTCAGTTCCATGAGCAATTATCTTTTGCGGGCGACAACGACGCCACCGATTATACATGCCAACAACAAAACACTGACGGCCTCTAAAGGCAGCAGATACTGGAATTTGTCAGTTCCGAGCAACGCCGTGCCTATGGCGTTCATGTCCACATTATTGTCGGTCAGGGCCTGGCACAATGTCGTGCCCTCGCAGACAGGCATCGTGAACAGGGCGAACAGCAACAGAATGGCTCCCAGCGCCGAGCAGGTTATGCCCAACACGCGTTTATGGGAGGTCAGCGCCTGTTCGTCCTGGTTCGGACGGTGAGTCAGCAGGATAGCGAAGACAAACAGCACCATGATGCCGCCTGCATAGACCGCTATCTGGACGGCCCCTAAGAACTGGTAGCCCAACTGGAAATACATCACGGCAGTGGCTAACAGCACGAACAACAGATATGTGGCGGAACGTAAGATTTTACGCGACGTCACTGTCATCACCGAGAAAACGATTATGACCAGGGCCGTCACGAAATACAAGATTATATTTCCTACTTGATCCATTTATGATATTGTTTTAATTTTCAAATTTGGTGTGGTCGGAAATTCCCGTTGGGATTACAGATAGTGTTTCCCTTCCTTCAGAAAGAATTTTAGAGAAGTTTCCCCGATATGAGCAGGTAGCTATTATACTCTTCTGTCAGGACTGGGAAACAATTATTTCTCTTCGGGTTTATTTCCAGCCAACGGCGTTGTAGCTGTGTCATCTTTGGCAGGAGCCGTTTTTTCAACGTTAGCGGCCGGTTTGGCGGCTGCGGGGGCAGCGGCGGGACGAGGTTTCGGTGCCTGAATAGGCGGATTTTCGAGACCGGCGTTAAGTTCTTTAACCAGTTTCTCACGCGTGAATACAGATTGCTCGAAGTCGTTTGAGAACTCGAGGGCACCCTGCGGACAAGTGGTGACACACAGCATACAGAACGTGCAGCTGCCCAGGTCGTACATATACTTGTCCAGCACTTTTTTCTTTTTCCCGTCGGGGAGGTCCACCATCTTTGTCTGGAGAGTGATGGTGCCGTTGGGACAGTTCATCTGGCAAATGCCACAGCCAATGCACTTGTGGTGTCCGTCCACGTCTTTAAGCGTGAGGACGGCACGGAACCGGTCGGATATGTTAAGGTTGTCGCGGTTCTCGGGATAGCACTCTGTGATTTTCTTGGTCACAAGTTCCTTTCCCGTCACCTGCATACCTTTCACAAGACTGACGATTCCTTTGCCGACTGAGGAGAAGTATTCAATAATATTACTCATAATTCAGAATCAGAAATCTCTGTGATTTAACGTTCCACTTGACCTCCCAGGATGTCGAGAAGTTCGGTAGTAATACTTTGCTGACGCAGTTTGTTGTATTCAAGCTGCAATTCATCGAGGAGTTTTTTTGCGTTGTCGTTTGCGGCTTGCATTGCCATGATGCGGGCGGCCTGTTCCGAGGCACGGTTTTCTATGGTTATCTCCTGCATGGTGCTGAGCACAAACATCGGGAGAACCTGGTTGAAAATGCTTGAAGCGTCCGGCTCGAAGATATAGAGTTTGTTCTCATCCCTCTTCGAGTCCTTGCTTTCCGTCAGCTGCAAAGCGGCACTGTCCACCGGCAACAGCTGTTCCAGTTTCAATCTCTGGCGTCCTATGGTGAGGAAATGGGTGTAGACACAGGCAAGACGGTCGAACTCGCCGTTCAGAAACGCCTTCTGGAGTTGAAGCGTGAAATCCGTGACCTTCTCACCTTCCATCTTGGAGTCCACGCCGGGCAGTTCAACCACGCGGATGCCCCCCCCGGCGAGTTTTTCGCAAGCTCTGCGTATCTTCTTACCCACGGGATAGACTACGAACTCTATCTTGGACCCGTATTCCTGCCGCATGTTGTTGATGGCCGACAACAGATGTTTGAACACATTCATGTTGTAAGCGCCACAAAGGCCATCATCGCTACCGAAAGCCACGAGTGCCACGGTCTGCACCTCCCGGTCTTCGATGAGAGGCGAGTCAAAGGTTTCGCCGGACTCGAGTATATGTCCCATAATCGAGCTTATCTGAGCCCGGTAGGGGACCAACTGCTTGAGCGCCTGCTCGAATTTGTGAACTTTCGCCGATGAAATCATTTTCATCGCACCGGTGATTTTCTCGCTTGACGAGACTGAGCCGATTCGCGTCTTAAGTTCGCGTAATGTTGCCATTGAATGTGTCGGTTAGTTGTTTATTTTGGGCTCCGGCGGCGACGTGCACCGCCGGAGTTATTGCATTTGTTTGTTTATCGGGTTTGAGGTAGTTGGAGCCAATTTTTTGGCAAGTACCGTGCTACTTCATCTATGTCAGGCGTTGTAACGGCTTGCAATTTCCGCCGCACATTGACGCAGAAGCTGCTGGCATTCGTCCGTGAGTTTACCACTATTCAGAACGTCGAGCACCTCTTTCTGGTATTTCGATTTCAGAAGCTGGATGAACAGCGACTCGAACTCGGGAACTTTCTCTACCGGTACCTTTTCGAGCAGACCGTTCACACCGCAATAAATTACGGCTACTTCATTTTCAACGGGCCACGGCTGATACTGCGGCTGGATAAGCAGTGTCTGGTTCTTGCGGCCGGTGTCGATGACACGGGCGGTTACGGGGTCGATATCGCCGCCGAACTTGGTGAACGATTCCAGTTCGCGGAACTGAGCCTGGGCAATCTTCAGCGTACCGGCAACTTTCTTCATACACTTTATCTGAGCGTTACCACCCACACGCGATACGGAAATACCCACGTTGATAGCGGGACGGATACCCTGGTTGAAGAGACCGGTCTCGAGGAAAATCTGACCGTCGGTAATCGAAATAACATTGGTCGGGATGTAAGCAGACACGTCGCCGGCCTGTGTCTCGATGATAGGAAGCGCAGTGAGCGAACCGCCACCCTTTACAAGAGGTTTAAGGGGTGCGGGAAGGTCGTTCATCTGCGAAGCCACGCTCTGGTTGTCGATGATCTTGGCAGCTCGTTCCAAAAGACGTGAGTGGAGGTAGAAGATGTCACCGGGATAAGCCTCACGGCCAGAAGGACGTTTCAGAATCAGTGAAATCTCGCGGTAAGCCACGGCCTGCTTCGAGAGGTCATCGTAGATGATGAGGGCGTCACGGCCGGTATCGCGATAATATTCACCTATCGCAACACCTGCGAAGGGTGCCAGATAGCGCATGGAAGCGGAGTCGGATGCTGTTGCGGCAACAACTACGGTGTAGTCCATAGCGCCATGTTTCTTGAGAGTCTGTACGATTGAGGCCACAGAAGAACCTTTCTGGCCAATGGCCACATAGATACAGAAAACGGGTTTGCCGTCGAGGTAGTTCTGGCGCTGGTTGATGATGGTGTCGATGGCGATGGCGGTCTTACCGATCTGGCGGTCGCCGATGATGAGCTCACGCTGTCCGCGGCCGATAGGAATCATGGAGTCAACGGCCTTGATACCTGTCTGGAGCGGCTGGTTCACCGGCTGGCGGAAGATAACACCGGGAGCCTTGCGTTCGAGGGGGAGATTGATACGTTCTCCTTCGATGGGTCCGTTACCGTCGATGGGTTCACCGAGGATGTTGATGACACGCCCCAGCAGTCCCTCACCGACGGGGATGGATGCGATTTCACCCGTGCGACGCACCGACATGTTCTCGGTAACGGAGTTGACATTGTTGAGAAGTACGACACCAACATTGCTTTCTTCCAGGTTGAGGGCGACGCCTTTCACGCCGTTCTCAAACTCTACAAGCTCGTTGGCCCGGACATTGTCGAGGCCATAAACATGAGCCACGCCGTCACCGATGCTGAGGACGGTACCGACCTCGTCGAATTTCGCTTTCTCGTTGACGTTCTCAAGCTCTTGTTTCAGAATATCAGATATTTCGCTTGGGTTAAGCATCTTAGTTGCTGGATATTAAATTTTGACGTAATTGTAGTATTTCGTTGCTTATCGAGGCGTCGAGCCGGTTGTTGTCGACGTCGATTACAAAACCTCCGATGAGTGAGGGGTCGACGCCGTGCTGAATTTCGAGGACACGGTCGGGATAAGCCTTGGCCACGAGGCCGTCGATACGCTTCTGCTCGTCTGCGGGAAGTTCGGCTGCCGTAGTGATTCTGACGCTTGATATTTTGTTATCGCGGCGGTAGATGTCGCGGTAAGCGAAAGCCATCTGCCGGGCGAACATCTCGCGGTTGTGGTCGAGAATAAGATTTACGAACCTGAGGTAGTCGGGTCCTGCTCCCGGGCCTCCGGCGGCAACAAGCAGCTTCTGTTTGTCGTCGCGGCCCACGAATGGATTGGCCAGGACTTTTTCAAGCGACGGCTCGGCATCGAACGACGCAAGGACCGTGCGCATGACGTTGTATACCTCTTCTGTTTTATGGTTGTCCGAGGCGAACTTATAGAGCGCCATCGCATACCGTTGTGGAATCAGACCGTCGTACATATCCGTCAGTTATTCTCGTATTCGTCTAATAATTTATTTACAAGTTCGGACTGTGCCTTGTCGGACTTCATCTCCTTGCGCATCACTTTTTCGGCGATGTCAAGGGCGAACTTGCTAACTTCGTTCTTCAACTGCAGTTCGGCTTCTTTCTGCGACTGTTGGATGGAGACTTTTGCAGCATCCATCACTTTTTGGGCTTCTTTTGAAGCCTCCACTTTTGCCTCATCGATGATCTGGGTTTTCATCTTCTGGGCGTCGCTCAAGATTTCCGCCTGCTGTTTTCTTGCCTCGGCCATGAACTTTTCGGCTTCGGCACGCGCATTGTCGAGCTGGCGACGTGCTTCCTTGGCATCTTCCACGCCTTTGTCAATGGTGTCGGCACGTGATTCCATCATTTTGATGATCACGGGCCAACCCCATTTCCATAAGACGATGAAGAGGATTACGAATGCCACGAACATCCATATCACCAATCCGCTGTCAGGCGTGAACAGTTCCATGTAATCCTTTCTTCAATTTAAAGATTAAAGGAACAGTGCGAGTGCTGAAACAATCACAGCGAAGAGGGCCACACCCTCAACAAGCGCACCGATGACGATCATAGAGCTACGGATATCGCCGGCGGCTTCCGGCTGACGGGCAATAGCCTCCATGGCTGAACTACCGATTTTGCCGATACCGAGACCGGCGCCGATTGCTGCTACACCTGCTCCGAGAGCTGCTCCTACGGCTGCAAGCGCTTCAGCCGCTAAAATCATTGATAACATAGTCGTGTTTTGTTTTTTGTTATTATTTGTTTTTTATATTTCGTTCACGTTGTCCCATTATCGGGAAAGGGGTAAGAAGAGAGGATGTGAATAATAAGTGGTGCTTTGTGTTAATGGCCGTTTATGCTCATATTTTGGCGTAATGCCGACTATGGGCAATATTATCATATATCCACTATCTCTGCCATTTGCTCTGCACTTTCATCTTCAACGTGGTCATGTCCGCTCTCGTGGCTCATTGCTATGAACATCGTCGACAACATGGTGAACACGTATGCCTGAATAAAACTCACCAGAACATCAAGCAGAAGCATGAAAATGGTGAAGAGTATCGAAATCACTACCGATCCACCGAGAGCTGCATATCCTATTGGTGCAAAAATGAAAATCAGACAGACCAGGGTAATCACAATCATGTGGCCACCCATCATGTTGGCAAACAGACGGACACAGAGTGCTGCCGGCTTCGTAAAAATACCGAATACTTCGATAAACTGCATGATAGGCAGCGGGAACTTGAGGAACATTGGTACATCGGGCCAAAGTATCTCTTTCCAGTAATGTTTCGAGGCACGGATATTGGTGACAATAAATGTCAACAGTGCCAAAACAAGAGTAACTGCTATATTTCCGGTAAGGTTAGCCCCTCCAGGGAAGATAACGATAAGACCCAAAAGATTCATCGTTAATATGAAGAAGAAGCACGTAAGAAGATAGGGGCCGAATTTTTTCGCTTTTTTGGCACCTAAAGATGCTTTTATGACGCCTGTATATACGAAGTCAATAAGCATTTCCATGAAACCCATACCCTTACGCGGAGCTTTGAGTCCTTTCTTGTTGTAATAGCGCACAACTGAGAAGACCATCAACGTAACCAAGAGGGATGCGAGAAGCAAAGCCAGAACGTTCTTTGTGATGGAAATGTCGAAAGTCCTGTACTCGCGGTAATAATTGCCGCCAAAGTTCACAAAGCCGTCGAGCGTTGCCTCATGTGCATCCGGATGCTCGGTTTTATACTGCTTTTCGATATCCGCCACTTTAGCGACTTCGCCGGCCTGAAGCGGGAAAAGTTCCACCACTTTGCCCTTGTGGTTGCTGGAGTGAGGGCCGAGAGCGAACATATATTCCTTACCGTCGCGCCTGGTCTTGTATATCACCGGGATGAGTTCTTTCTTCTCCTTGCCTGTTTTCTCGTCCTTGATGACTTCAACTTCAGTAAGGTTAGCTGACGAGAAGCAGAACCATTTGCCGTCTTCAGCCTTGACGATTACAGGAAGTGGTATTCTGTAGACATGGCTGAAAGGCACTTCCCAGCCGTAACCGTCGCCCAAGTGATGAAAGATAATCTCCTTTATGTCGACGTTGCTTTCACCATCTTGATTGTCAGACGCAGACTCTGTTGCCCACGCTGACGGAACGGCAACGAGGAAGGCAAGCAATAAGGTGAAAAATATTTTAAAGTTTTTACGCATTATTACAATTTATTAGAAAATGCAAACGGAGATTACGTTGTTGTCGACATCGGCCAGACCTCCGGAGATGTCAATGCTTTCTTCTGCACCGGCCGGGGTGCGGTATGCTACCTTACCCTTGTCGAGGACCGAAATAAGGGGCGCATGATTTCTCAACACCGTGAATGATCCAAGACGTCCTGGCAGTGTCACCATGTCGGCGTCTCCCTTGAAGAGCACTTTGTGCGGAGATATTATTTCGAGAGTCATAATTTACGGAGTCCGGTTTGATGGTTTTGGGATTTGCATGATCAGGAGGAATGAATTGCCGCCCGTAACGTGCATCGTCCAATAAGATTATTTAACTTCGGCAAGCATCTTCTTACCCTTGGCGATAGCCTCGTCTATGGTACCAACGTTGAGGAATGCCTGTTCGGGATACTCGTCCATTTCGCCGCTGAGAATCATCTTGAAGCCGCGGATGGTCTCGGGCAGTGTCACCATAACGCCGGGAAGGCCGGTGAACTGCTCTGCCACGTGGAAAGGCTGCGAGAGGAAACGCTGCGCGCGGCGTGCGCGGGCCACAACGAGTTTATCCTCGTCGCTGAGTTCGTCCACACCGAGGATGGCGATGATATCCTGAAGTTCGTTGTATTTCTGGAGAAGCTGCTTAACTTCCTGAGCCACATTGTAGTGTTCCTCTCCGATGATGTTCGGGTCGAGGATACGCGATGTGGAATCGAGGGGATCGACGGCCGGGTAGATACCGAGCTCGGCGATTTTACGCGAAAGCACGGTGGTAGCGTCCAGGAAGCTGAAGGTCGTTGCAGGCGCCGGGTCGGTAAGGTCGTCGGCCGGCACATATATAGCCTGTACCGATGTAATGTTACCTTGCTTAGTGGAGGTAATACGTTCCTGAAGGGCACCCATCTCCGAGGCAAGTGTAGGTTGGTAACCGACGGCCGAAGGCATACGGCCGAGAAGTGCGGACACCTCGGAGCCGGCCTGAGTGAAACGGAAAATGTTGTCGATGAAGAGGAGGATATCGCGTCCGCCGCCGTCCTGATCGCGGAACTGCTCAGCTACGGTAAGGCCGGAAAGGGCAACGCGGAGACGTGCGCCCGGCGGTTCGTTCATCTGGCCGAACACGAGTGTGGCCTGGCTATTGTTGACGGCTTTCATGTCGACATCGGCGAGATTCCACTCCCCTTTCTCCATACCTTCGAGGAATTTCTCGCCATACGACATAACGCCACTCTCGATCATCTCGCGCAGAAGGTCGTTACCCTCGCGGGTACGTTCACCCACACCGGTGAATACGGAGAAACCGTTGTGTCCCTTTGCAATATTGTTAATCAGCTCCTGAATGAGCACAGTCTTACCCACACCGGCACCGCCGAAGAGTCCGATTTTACCACCTTTGGAATAAGGCTCAAGGAAGTCGATTACCTTGATACCGGTCATCAGGATTTCGGTAGAGATGGCGAGGTCGTCGAAAGCTGGAGCAGGCTGGTGGATACCGCGAAGGTTCTTGCGGTCGAGAGGCTCAAGCTCGTCTATGGGTTCGCCGATAACGTTGAGGAGGCGACCCTTGAGCTGATTGCCTGTCGGGACAGCGATAGGGCGCCCGAGGTTTTCGACTTTCACGCCGCGGCGCACGCCGTCGGTACTTTCCATGGCGACGCAGCGCACGGTGTCCTCACCGATGTGCTGTTCCACCTCGAGGATGAGTTCTTCGCCGTTATCGCGTTCCACTTTGAGAGCGGCGTAGATGGGAGGTATAGATTCCTTGCCACAGTCGAACGAGACGTCGATAACCGGGCCTATGACTTGAGTTACTGTTCCGAAATTAGCACTCATTTGGTTGGAGTTTTATAGTTTGAGTCAGTTATTATTCATTAGATTAGAAGTGCCATCCGAACGCCACGAAGCATGCCATGAGCACGAGGTTGGCCAGCGCGATGGGCATAAGGTATTTCCACTCGAAGGAGAGCATCTGGTCGATTCGGATACGCGGGAAGGTCCACTTGAACCAAATGATGACGTAGGAGATGAAGAACGCCTTGGCGAGGAACCATACGGGTCCGGGGATGAAGTTCATCACGTTGTTGAAGCCGTCGAGCCCCGGGATGTGGAGCGGCATCCAGCCGCCGAGGAACATCAGCGAGGCGATACCGGAAACGATGAACAGGTTCAGGTATTCAGCCAGATAGAAGAAGCCGAAGTGGATACCCGAATACTCGGTGTGGTAACCGGCGGTAAGCTCGTGCTCTGCCTCGGGGAGGTCGAACGGGCCACGGTTGGTTTCGGCCGTGGCGGCGATAAGATAGATCACAAAAGCGATGATGGCAGGTATATGGCCGCGAAAGAGGAACCAGGCCTTGTCCTGCTCGGCAACGATTTCAGTGATGTTCATTGTGCCGGCGAGGCAGACGATGGTAATCATGGCCAGACCCAGCGAAAGTTCGTAGCTGACCATCTGCGCGCCGGAACGCATGGCGCCGATGAGGGTGTACTTGTTGTTTGAAGACCATCCAGCCAGCAGAATACCGAGGATACCTACGGAGCTCACTGCCAGGATGAAGAATATACCTATATTATAGTCGATGATTTGCAGCCCTTTGCCCCACGGGAGGCAGGCGAGCATCGTAACCGACGAGGTGATGACGATGTAAGGCGCCAACTTAAAGAGGAATTTATCGGTGCCCTTGAGGCAAATAAGCTCCTTGATAAGGATTTTAAACATATCGGCGAACACCTGAAGGACACCCCAGCGGCCGACACGCATAGGGCCGAGACGACACTGGAACCAAGCGCAGAGCTTGCGTTCATAGAGTATGTAAAACAGGGCAAGGAGCGCGTAAACCAAGAGGACGATAACTCCTATGACGACACATTCGATGAGCGTTGCCGCCCACTGCGGCATGAAGCCGGTAAGCAGGCCGTTGAACCATGATGTGACTATATCAAAATCGAACATTTGGGTTTAATTATTATAGTTGTTCTTACTACTTTCAAAATGTGGAACCGCAGGAGGCCGCCCGGCGCGTGTCGCGGAAGCGGCCAGCCCGAGTTATCGGTCGATGTCGGGGATTACGAAGTCGAGGATGGCTTCAACGGTAATAAGGTCGGCTATCATGAGGCCGCGCGTACACTGGTCAACGGCACCCACGAGGTTGAAGCAGGGGCTCTGGAAGTGCATGCGGTAAGGAGTCTTGCCTCCGTCGCTTTCGATGTAGACGCCGAATGTGCCGCGCGATGCCTCCACCTGCTGATACCAGTGGCCAACGGGGAGCTTGATGAGTTTGGGAACCTGAGCGCGGATTTCGCCTTCCGGAATACGGTCGACAAGCTGCTCGAGGATGCGGCATGACTGCTCTATCTCTTTCATGCGGACCATGTAACGGGAGAAGGAGTCACAGCCGTCGAGCAGAACTTCATCGAAGTCCACTTCATCGTAGACAGCGTAAGGGTGCTTTTTGCGGCAGTCGCAGCTGAAGTTGGAGCCGCGTCCCGAAGGACCGGTGATGGCGTAGCTTATGGCATTCTCCTTGGGGAGGATGCCGACGCCCTTCATACGGTTCTGGGCTATGATATTGCCGGTGAAGACTTTATGGTATTCTTTGAGACGTTCAGGCATGATTTCGATCAGAGCCTTGACATCTTTCCGGAAGTCGGGATGGAGGTCGGCTACTACACCGCCTATAACGTTATAGTTCATGGACATACGTGCGCCACAGGTTTTCTCGAAGATGTCGAGCACCTGTTCGCGCTCGCGGAAGCCGTAGAAGAACGCCGTGGTTGCACCAAGGTCCATGGCTGCGCAACCGAACGACAGCAGGTGTGACGAGATACGCATCAGTTCGTCCATCATGGTGCGGATGACCTGGGCACGCTTGGGCACTTCGATGCCGAGAGCTTTCTCCACACACATGCAGAGGCAGTGACGGTTCATGTGGGCCGACATATAGTCCATACGGTCGGTGAAGTGGAGAGTCTGCGGATAGCCGAGGCTTTCGCAGAGTTTCTCGATGCCTCGATGGATGTAACCGGAGACGATGTCCACCTTATTTATAATCTCGCCGTCGAGGGCGCAGCGGAAACGCATCACACCATGGGTGGAGGGGTGCTGCGGGCCTACATTGATAACATATTCATCGGGGCCGAACACCTTGCGGTCTTCCTTGACGATGGAGCCGTCGGGCTGTTCGATATAAGCACAAGTGTCGTCCTCATTGATTTCATCGTCGAGACGTATAGGGTTGAGTTCGGGGCTTGCGTCATAATCTTTTCGGAGAGGATAACCTACCCAGTCGTTGCGCAGGAAGAAGCGGCGCATATCAGGATGGTTTATGAATTTTATTCCGAAGAAATCGAAAACTTCGCGTTCCTGGAAGTTGGCCACACCCCAGATGTCACTTACAGAGTGAATCATCGGGTCTTCGCGGTCGGCGGCGATGACTTTTACGGTGAGCATATCCCAGTTACGCACTGTGGAGGTAAGATAGTAAACCACACCGAAATTTTCCTTCCAATCCATACCTACAACGGCGGAAAGGAGGTCAAATTCGAGCCCTTTGGTATTTCTGAGGGCCTCAGCCAGCGGATGCCAAACCATATCGGGGACAGTCACTTCGAGGATGTCTCCGTCGGTGAACTGAGCTTCCGGGCAGATTTTTCCGATTATATTTTTAATATCGCTCATTTTAGCTGTTGATGTCAGAGTTTGTTCTTATATATAAAAGGTGTGATTTTATCAAATCAGGCCACGTTCTTCGGGGTGTTCGCGGAAGAAGTCTTCGCGCTTTTCCTTACGGTTAGCGCCGCCGAAGAATTTCTGGACTTTGATTTTGCGCTGCAGCTGCATCAGCCCGTAGAACATGGCTTCGGGACGCGGGGGACATCCGGGCATATAGACGTCCACGGGGAGAATCTTGTCGACACCGGGGAGCACACAATAGGAGTTCTTGAACGGGCCACCGGAAACGGCGCAACTACCGGCGGCGATGACATACTTGGGTTCGGCGAGCTGCTCGTAGAGACGACGGAGGACTGGAGCCATGCGGTGTACGATGGTACCCTGCACCATGATGAAGTCTGCCTGACGGGGCGAGTTGCGTGCAACCTCGAAACCGAAGCGTGCCATATCGTAGCGGGCAGCGCCGAGACACATAAACTCGATGGCGCAACATGAAGTACCGAAGCAGAAAGGCCATAGGGAGTTGGCACGCCCCCAGTTGATAAGGTCGTCGAACATACCCACCATGACGTTGGCGCCGGTGGCGTTGAGTTCTTCTACCAGTTGGTCGATATACTCGTTATCTTTGAAGTCGCTGCGCGACATGCTTTTAATTTTGGGCTCTTTCATGACCATTTAAGCGCTCCTTTTCGCCAAGCGTAAGCTAAACCTAAAACAAGAATGAAGAGGAAGACACCGATGACAGCGAGGCTCTGGGGACCCATCGAGCGCGTAACGACCGCCCAGGGAGGAACACCGTTTCAACATCGAAAATCAAGAAGAGGATTGCGAAAATATAATATCCGGCCTTAAACTGTATCATGGACTGGCCACGTGTGGGGATACCACATTCGTAAGGCTCGGATTTTTTCACAGAGAACGATCTCGGGGAAATCAGTCTGGCAATTAGAAGCGCGGCGAAAACCAAGAAGACACCCGTAATGGCGGCTGTAATGGCTAAAGCTCCGTTGCTTATCTCCAACAGTAGATTCATATAATCGTTTTAAAATTAGTTAGTTACAACGTTAAATACATGGTACGCTTAAGGCGTGGATACAAATCCACTGCAAAGTTAGGAATTTTTAGTTGATTGGCAAAATATATTTTAAAGATTTTTCACGCTTTCGGGGTATTTGTGCAAAAACGGGATTCGCGGAGCGGGAGGGTTTTCTTTGCTAAGATAGCCGGGAGGGCTAAATTAGCCGACCTGAAGTGTTCGCTATTAAAGTTAACTTAACTTTTTTAGCTATTTTAGCTCATGCGGAGCGTTATTTTGGTGTATAGTCAGGAGGTGATGAAAGCGCGGTGCGTCCAGCGGCGGGAACGCCAATGGCGCAGGAACACTATACCCCGCACATTTTCGTCGAGGCAGAACATCCACCACATGCCCAACAGGCCGTAGCCCAAAGGTATGCCCACGAGCCACGCGAGCCCTACAGCTATCGTCCACATGAATATGACCCCGACATAGAAGGGGAAGTTGACATCGCCGGCACCCTGGAGGATGTTGACGTAAACGATGTTGAGCGGACGACCTATTTCGAGAGGGACGTCAATCCAGAGCACCGCCACCCCGAGCGCTATGATGGCGGCATTGTCGGTGAGGGCATTCATGATGAAATGGCCGGCGCCCGCAAGGCACAGCGAGAAGCCGAAAGTGATGACCACGGCGACGCGCGTGACGTAGCGGCCCAGAGTATAGGCGGCGTTCCAGCGGGAATTACCTACGAGATGCCCGATGACGATGGCACCGGCATGGGAGATGGCTATGCAGAAGAGATAGGAGTACATTATGAGGTTCACGCAATAGGTGCGTGCCGCCAGAGCCTCCATCCCCAGCGAAGTGATGAAGAAAGAGATGACAAGCTGCGAGCAGGAGTAAGACATCTGTTCGCCGGCCGCCGGAAGGCCTATCTTCATCAGGTTGTGGAACTCGTGGCCCGGCCAACGTCGGAAAATCTCCCACGGGAAACGGCGTATCGTTGTGCAGAAGACAATCACGAAGAGAATCAACATCGAGAGCGTGCGGCAACCGGCCGTTGTCAATGCCGCGCCGACAACTCCCATGGCGGGTACGCCGAATTTACCGAAAATAAGTGTGTAGTTTCCGAAGATGTTGAGAATGTTCACTACGAGGCACACGAGCATGGGCCAATACGCCTTGTTGTTGGCGCGGAGCACGGCGGAGAGGGTCATGGCCAATGCCTGCACGAATGCGGCGGCGCCCACAATGCGCATATACCCCACCCCGAGCGGCAGCATCCCGCCGCCGAGACCCATGGCCGACAGAATCCATTCGGCCTTGAAGTAGAGCAGTCCGCTTATAAGCAGCCCGAAGAAAAGGTTCACAGCCAGGGAGACGCCGACGGCGTGCTCCATGCGGGTGGTGAGTCCTGCCCCGAGATATTGGCTGCACAGAACGGAGGTGCCGAGATTTATGACCTCGAAAACAATGAAACTGAACGAGAGAATCTGGTTTGCGAGCCCGACGGCGGCGACGGCAGCGTCGCTGTATTGCGAAAGCATGAAAGTGTCCATCGCGCCAAGCGACATTATCAGCAATGTCTCTATGAAGATGGGCACCGTCAGGAAAGCGAGTTCGCGCTTCAGCGGTGATTTGATGCTGAGTTTCAGATTCCGGTTCATTTTCGGGCGCGAAATTAGTCAAAGCTCCCGAAACAGGCAAATATTTTTCAGAAAAAATCTCGCAAACAAATAAGGCAGAGCCGCTGCATCAGCCTCGACTATACCTTATATTATATTATTTAAGAGGAAATGAACAGTAACGTGTCAATTGTACTCTTTATTGGTATCAGATAATGCCTTGCGTCTTCTTACCCAGACGCCGGAGATTGAAGGCCATGACCATACGGTAAACACCGTAGCATATCAGCGAGATACCGATCCACAGCCAGACGATGATACCACCCTCGATAGGGTTGGAAAGGAAAATCCAAGCCAGCACGATGGTTGCGATGAGAAGAAGCACCATCCATACCATCCAGCCGGGAGAATTGGAAGAGAACATTATGGATTCGCAGATAGAGTTGACGGCCACACATAGAATCCAGATGCCGACGACGATCATAAAGGTAACCACGGCTTCGGGACCGTTCATGCAGAACATCCATGCGCCGGCCAATATATCGAGGATACCGATGGCGAGGCTCCATCCCCACTGCGAGTTGTGACGCGACATCATTACGGAGAAGACAATCTCAACGACACCCGCAAACACGAGGCAAGCGGCGAAGGTATATGCCAATACCGGAAGCGATGCCTGCGGGCAGCAGACCGTCCAGACACCCAATGCCAGCGCAAGGATACCTACTATAAGCGGCATCCACCAATAGCGGGAAACTATTCCAAGTTGAATACGTTCTTTCATAACTGTATGTGTTAAATAATTGTGTGCTTTTCCTGAAGATACTTTAATCTTTTTGTATTTGATAACGAATTATAACATGTCTTTGTTCAATGTCTCAGAAACGACTTTCTTGTTACATTTTTGTTACACTTAGAGAAAAAGGCCCTATGTTCCGGAATATAGTATTAAATTTGCGCCACAAAACAATTAATAATGGAAAAGCGACCAAAGATACTGGTAGTTGATGACGAAGAGACCCTTTGCGAATTGTTGCGTTTCAACCTCGAAAGCGAGGGTTACGAGGCTGACACGGCCCTTAGCGCCGAGGAAGCGCTGACGCTGCGCCTCGAGGAGTATTCACTGTTTCTGCTCGATATAATGATGGGCGACATGAGCGGTCTGCAACTTGCCGAGATACTGAAAAAGCGCAGCGACACGGCGCACATCCCGGTAATCTTCTGCACTGCGAAAACCACCGAAAACGACATTGTGGGAGGGCTCGACCTGGGCGCGGACGACTATATAACGAAGCCATACTCGCTGCGGACGCTTCTGGCACGCGTTCGCAGTGTGCTACGGCGTACCGGAGCGCATCCCGCGACTGAACGGAAACACGAGACGCTAAGCTATCGCGGCCTCTCCCTCTCGCTGGCTGACAAACGCTGTACCGTAGACGGCCGGGAGGTGAGGATGCCGCGAAAGGAGTTCGAGATAATATCGCTGCTCCTGGCCAATCCGGGACGCATCTTCACACGCCAGGAGCTTATAGAACGCGTTTGGCCCGAAGATGTCATAGTGGTGGACCGCGTGGTGGACGTCAACATACGCCGCCTGCGCGCCAAACTCGGGGACTACGGCCAACACATACACACACGAACCGGCTATGGCTATGGCTTCATTGAATAGGCGCGTAGCCTTCCACCGTGTGCTCTTCGCCGGACTGCTGAGTTTCGCCGCCCTGATGGTAACGGCCTTCGCCACTTTCCAATACATGCGCGAACGTGAGTTCAAGGCCGATGAGCTGAATATACGCCTGCAAGCCTACAACACCCGCATTCTCGACAACCTCACTGAGGGGGACACCGTTATTTCGCGGATATCGAAACCGATGCCCGACCTGCGCATAAGCATAATCGACACTGACGGACAGATGATATTCGACAACTCGCTCGATTCCCTACCCAAGGCCTCGCACCTTGACCGCGAAGAAGTGCGCGAAGCCATGACCTCGGGGCAAGGCTACGATGTTCGCCGCCACAGCAGCGAAACAGGACTGCAATATTTCTACTCGGCGACACGCGGAGACGGCGTGATAGTACGTTCGGCCGTCCCCTACTCCACTTCCTTACACCAGCTGCTGGCGCCTGATTTCACTTTCCTATGGATAACTTTCCTCATCGCGGCGGCGGTGTGTACACTGGGCTACTTCGCCACGCGCAACCTGGGCCGCAACGTGTCGCGGCTCAACGAGTTCGCACGCAAGGCGGAGCGCGGCGAGAGAATTTATGATACCGACGCCTTCCCACATAATGAGCTGGGTGACATCTCGAACCATATAGTGCGGCTGTATTCGCGACTGCAACAGGCGCTTGCCGACCGCGACCGCGAACACAAAGACGCCATGAAGCAACAGGAAGACAAAAACCGCATAAAACGGCAACTTACCAATAATATTAACCATGAGCTGAAAACGCCGGTTGCGGCAATGGGTCTTTGCCTGGAGACACTGCTTTACCATCCGGGGTTGCCCGAAGAGAAGCGGCGGGAGTTCCTGCGGCGCTGCATGGAGCACAATGCCCGGCTGCAAAACCTGCTTGAAGACGTGGCTTCTCTGACGCGTATCGAAGACGGCGCACATTCCATAGAGAAAGCACCGCTTGACCTCTGCAGGGTGATAGAAGACGTCTGCGTGGAGTTTGAGCCGGCGGCCGGACATGCCGGCATCGCCATTATAAATAAAGTGAAGGGCGAAATACCTTTTGAAGGAAACCGCGAACTGCTGGAATCGGTGTTCCGCAACCTGTTCAGCAACGCGGTGAAGTACAGCAACGGCACGAGGGTAACAATCAGCGCCATGAAAGACAGAGAACACACCGTTATTACATTCGTAGACGACGGCGACGGCATAGCCCCGGAACATCTGGTGCATATCTTCGAGCGTTTCTACCGCGTGGACAAAGGCCGTTCGCGCGCTTCGGGAGGCACCGGACTCGGTCTCGCCATAGTCAAGAACGCTCTTCTTTGGCACGGGGCGAGTATTACAGTCTACCCGGAACAGCCCCACGGGCTTCGTTTCACTATATGTTTCCCCACAGAATCTCAAGTTTAACATTTTTGTAACAAGTAGGAAACTCCTTTGTCATAATCGTATTCTAATTTTGCAATGAAAATAATTTAACAGGCAAGTGCTCAATCCATGAGTAAGTGTAAAACGTTAAAAACTTGAACACTTGCCAAATCATATTAAAATCATTGCTATGGATACGATTTTTTTATGCGTCATAGTATTTCTATTCCTGCTGGCCATCTTCGACCTGTGGGTGGGAGTGAGCAACGACGCCGTAAACTTCCTCAACTCCGCCTTGGGCTCTAAAGCCGCATCATTCAAAACCATCCTCATCATCGCGTCGGTTGGTGTCTTCATAGGCGCGGCGCTTAGCAACGGCATGATGGACATTGCCCGGCACGGAATCTTCCGTCCCGAGCATTTTTCTTTTTATGACCTCACATGCATCTTCATGGCTGTGATGGTCACCGACATCATCCTGCTCGATATTTTCAACTCACTCGGCATGCCCACATCGACCACCGTATCTATGGTGTTCGAGCTGCTCGGAGCCACGTTCGTGGTCGCCCTGATCAAGATGGCCGGAGGCGCCGGCCTCGGCTTCAACGACCTGCTGAACACCGAAAAGGCCTTGTCCGTAATCCTTGGAATATTCCTGTCGGTGGCCATAGCGTTCTTTTTCGGCACCCTCGTGCAGTTTCTGTCGCGCATGATCTTCACCTTCGACTACCGCACTAATCTGAAGTGGAAGATCGGCATCTACGGCGGTATCTGCTCCACGGCCATCGTCTATTTTCTTCTGATCAAGGGCGCAAAAGACCTCACATTCATGACCCCTGAAGTAAAGCAGTGGATCGGCACCCACACTCCGGCAATAATCTGCACATGCTTCGCCACGTTCACGCTCATCATGCAACTGCTTCACGCCTGCCGCGTCAACGTGCTGAAAGTCATAGTGCTGCTGGGCACCTTCGCACTGGCCATGGCCTTTGCTGGCAACGATCTGGTCAACTTCATCGGCGTCCCCCTCAGCGGGCTGGCTTCTTACCGCGACTATGCCGCCAACGGCGGAGGCGACGCCTCCGGATACCTGATGGATTCGCTCAACGGGCCGGCCGACACGCCGATCTACTTTCTGATCGGCGCCGGTCTGATCATGGTCGTGTCGCTCGCCACTTCGAAAAAGGCGCGCAACGTTACCAAGACCGAGATCGGCCTTGGCAGCCAGACGGGAGGCGACGAGATGTTCGGATCGTCGCGTATCGCCCGGCGCCTGGTGCGCTGGACGCTGTCGCTGCTGGCGTGGGTACGGCGCATCACTCCGCCCCGCATACGCGCGTGGTTCAACCGTCGGTTCGACGTCGACCAGACCATTATGGAGCGGGGAGCGGCTTTCGATCTCATCCGCGGGTCGGTGAATCTCGTTCTTGCCGGCGCGCTGATCGCGCTGGGCACCTCGCTCAAACTGCCCCTCTCCACCACCTTCGTAACCTTCATGGTCGCCATGGGGTCGTCGCTCGCCGACCGGGCATGGGGCCGCGAGAGCGCTGTTTTCCGCATCACGGGAGTCATTTCGGTGATCGGCGGCTGGTTTCTCACGGCCGGAGCAGCCTTCATAGGAGCCGGCCTCATAGTGGCCGCAATGCATTTCGGAGGTCAGTGGGTGATGCTCCTGCTGGCCGCTCTCACAGTCTATATCATAATCCGCAGCAACCGCCGTTTCAGCCGCCGGCAGAAATCCGAATCAGGCGACGTGCTGTTCCAGACCATCATCACTTCCGACGACAAATCGGCCAACTGGCCCCTGCTGATGATGTATATCACCGAACAGCAGGGCTCGTTCCTCTCCTACGCCGCCGGGCAGTACCGCACCGTCACCGAAGCTTTCGTCAGCGAAAACGCCTCGGCCCTGTCGCGGGCCGAATCGAGCCTCGCCCGCCATAAGACCGTCCTGAAAAACGCCCGCCGCAAGGAGACCCTCTGCCTGCGGCGGCTCACCCGCGAGAGGGCCATCGAAAAGAGTCCGTGGTTCTATCTGAGCAACAACTGCTGCATGGGCATGCTCTACAACCTGCGGCGCATCGCCGAGGTCTGCCGCGAGCATGTCGACAATAACTTCAACCCGCTGCCGCCGCGCCACATAGCCGAATACGAAGAGATCCGCACCCGCGTCAGCGGCCTGTTCGACGACACCCTCGCCATGATTGGCGGCGGCCACATCGAGGTCACGGATATGCTGCGACGCCGCTGCGACGAAATCAAGGACACCATCTCGTATACCTACCACAACGTCCACGACCAGCTTCGCGAGGGCGATTCGGCCTCGATGTCGGTTCTCTACGTCTATGTCAACATGCTTCAGGAGACGCAGGAAATGGTCTCGTCGGTCCGCAAATACCTCCGCGCGTTCGCCAAACTCGCCGACCCCACGGTAGCAGAAAGTACTACGCGGCGCAAAGGCTGATTATTTGAGATTTTTTTCGTAATTACTTCCGTTGCTGTTGTCGCAGGTTAGCAATCGACGGAGTCGCTCTGCTTTGCAGAGAAAACCTGACGGTGTTGCAAAACATAAAAAAACGTCGTACTTGTAGGGATGCACGCTCGTGCATCCGCTGACAATCAATGCTTTGTTATCGGATGCTCCGTGGAGCATCCCTACATCCTGCGGTTCTGCAACACCCTCCTGCTGTCCATAGCGCCTGCTGTCCATGGCCTATTTCATATTGGGGTAGAGTGATGGGAGCACCATGTAGACGATGGCGCGGGTGGCAGTGCGGTAGGAGTGGATGAGGCGTACCCATCGCAGGGGCATGTCGAAGCGGTAGCGGAGGTATGCTTCGGAGGTCGAGCCGATTGTAATGATGTAGTAGAGGTTGTAGAGTTCGGCGTCGGTGAGGCTTGTGCGCAGGTAGCGGACGAATCCGCGGCGCTCGGCCTCGGGCATTTTTCGTTGTTTCATAGCGTGTGTAGGTTGGTTTAAGATGTTAGGATTCCTTTAGGTTGAGCAGGTCGTAGACGTGGAATGAACCGGGGCCGGAGCGGCGGTATTCGGCTTCGATGAAGTCGGCGATGTCGTCGGAGCCGGTGAGGAAGAACGGTGCGCGGCGCACGTCGGCCACGGCGATGGACCGGACGTGGTCGGTCAGGGCGCCGGCATAGGCGGTCCAGCGCTCGACCATGTCGGCGTCGGGCAGCAGGACCACCCGGCGCCCCGCCAGGGGGAAGCAGCGCGAGAAGCGGTCGGAGATGGGCTCGGAGGCGGTGGCGATGCCGGAGGCGCCGCCCGAGGCCAGGCATACGACGGCGCCCTCGAAGAATTGCTTCGACAGATAGCATGCGAGCATCAGGGCCGACTTCTCGCTCTCGACGATGTAGACGGTGGCTCCGTGGTGGCCGCCCAGGAGCAGGTGTGCGCCGAAGAGGCAGGCGCGGAAGCGGAAATTGGCGCGCCCGGGCAGGGCCAGGCTGTGGGCCCACGTGACGTTGAAGCCCATGCCGCCGAGCTTGCAGCGGTGGCCGTCGGGGAGGTAGCGCATGAGCTTGATGGATCGGCAGCGGCCGAGGTGGTCGACGTAGGAGAATCCGACGGCACCGCCGCGCCAGCCGGAGTTCATGACCTGGTACTCGTCCCACACGCGCTTGACGAGGTCTTCGCCGAACATGGATGCCATGTAGCGGAAGAGGGCGTTGCGGCGCAGGGTGTCGAGGGGGCTTCGGCGCTGGCCGATGGTGACGAACTCGTCGGGCGGCGGCAGGGGCGGCGCCACCCATCCGGCCGGCACGGCGGGCGCATGGCCGCCGGCGGCGAAGTACTGCGCCGGGGTGACGTGGTACTTACACTTGACCTCGCGGTTGCAGCGGCCGACGGCGGCGTCGAGTGCCCAGCCGGTGGCCCGGTCCTCGTAGAGCTTAAGGGTGCGGTGGCCGCACTGCGGGCAGATGCCGACGCGGCGGCCGAGCGAGAATCGGAAGTTTGTGTTGCTTTTCATAGCGGCTTAATTGGAAAAATTCTTATTGCTTTCGTTAACATTTTTAACTTTTTTGTCAAGATTGACAAAATAATCGTATCGGTGTACCGCTTTTGGTACAGCGGTACAGCGGTACACTCGGGACATGTAAGGTGACAAAAAGTCACTAAAAACAGCGAAAATCGGTCAAGTCACTAAAAACAGCGAAAATCGGTCAAAAATCTTGGGGTCAATATATATTATTAAATAATAATATATATTGAAGTTTCAAAATTTATTTTTTACGTGCTTTGCTGTACCGCTGTACCGGTGTACCGCAGGCGGTACAGCATTTGAGAAAAATTGTCACTTTTGACAAATTTGTTAAATTCGTTAACTATTATCATTGTTGATTTTTTTGATTTTTTGGGCGATTCTTTGAATTGCGGCCTTTGATTTGCCCGTTTGTTCGGCGATATTCCGGTATGAGACTCCCTGCTCGATGAGGTCGGCGATCTCGCGCTGGGAGTTGTCGCGCTCGATGTCGTCGGCGTCGGGCTCGTCGAGGTTTTCGCGCTCGGTGCCGTAGCCTACGATGACGAAGTGGAGCAGGCAGCCGTCCTTCTGCAGGTTGGCCTCGATGATGTTGTCCTCGCCGTAGAGCATCTCGCAGGAGCGGACCTTGATCTGCTTGATGTAGCGGCCCTGCGGGCGGTTTTTCTTGCTCACGCCGATTGCAAAGATGGAGTCGAGGAAGTTGGCGATTTTTTTGGAGCCTGCGAGCGAGTTTTGGTTCAGAGGGGCCGAGATGTTGCGCTTTGGGGTGTGTGCGAGCACGAGTATGGAGCATCGGGAGCGCTTTTTGAGCTGTACGAGGCGCTGCATGAGTATTCCTGCGGCGTCGCCGCTCTCGGAGCGGTTGCATATCCAGGAGATGTTGTCGATGACGATGACGCGGGCGCCGCACTCGACGGCGGCTTTCTCGATGTTGTCGATGACGTCATGGGCCGTCAGCGGGTCGGTCTCGGCCGGGAACTCCACATGCAGGGAGGCGAACTGGTGCCCGGGGCCGTAATCGTGGACCATGAGGTCATGCACGCCCAGTACCCCGGGATAGCTCATGACGGTCCGCTCAATGTGCTCCACCAGCTCGGGGCTGGGGCTCTCGCCCAGCAGGGGGCTCAGGGTATCCATCACCAGGCCCCATCCGGACCAGAGGATGAACGCCGCCACGCCCACGCCCATAATGCCATCCATGATGCCGTAGCCCGTCAGGCTGCACAGGATGGTGGAAAGGAGGACCGCTCCGGTGGTCAGCACATCGTTGCGGCTGTCGGCGGCGGTAGCCATCAGGGTCTCCGAGTTGATCTTTTTGCCCACGGCGCGGTTGAAGCCGCTCAACCAGAGCTTGACGAAGATGGACGCCGCCAGCACCCCGATGCTGAGCCAGCTGAACGCCACCGGCGTGGGGTGGAGTACTTTCAGAGCCGATTCTTTCAGCAGCGAGAAGCCGATGGCCAGAATGGTGACGCTGACCACGAGGCCCGCCAGATACTCGTACCGGGCGTGGCCGTAGGGGTGCTCCGCATCCGGGGCCTTGGCCGCCAGCCGGAAGCCAATGAGGCTGACCACATTGGACGAGGCATCCGACAGGTTGTTCAGCAGGATGTTGCAGGCCATACCCACCAGACTGGCCAGATTGCCGTAGGCCGTGCGGACAGCGGCGTCTTTCACATCATCCGGGCGCTTGATGAAGCAGCGGATCAGAAATTGAGTCATATCGTACCTCCCGGCTGCCGCGGCAGCCACATCTTGTTCAGTATAGCACAGCACTTCACGGTTTTAAAGTGTTTTTGTAAATTTTCTTCTCCCTAAGCCAGATCCCCCAGATAACAATCCCCCCGGCGGGGCGGGAATGCCTCACCGGGGGGGGGTGGAAGTTTCTGGTTTCAGGGGGCTCAGACCTGCTTGGCCGAGGGCTTGCTCA
>OGNF01000358.1_pt1 | contig 51884 bp, 52 predicted proteins | sample 1573321 | NCBI WGS metagenome assembly OGNF01 (sample SAMEA2581911, study PRJEB24529) | metagenome | biome: Human gut stool | place: China | collected 2011 | reverse complement strand
CATCCTCGCCCTTTTCTAATCGGCGACTACCTCAGCGTGTCCGCTGAATAGTTACATGTTTTTATGTTTCTTGTTAACGGATGTTAAATATTTTGATATAAATTGTATTTATTATAATTTTGTACTCAGTATAAACATGATACTATTCCAGATGGATAAAGGTGTGGACAAAACGGCACTTATCAAGAGGTTGACTGATGCGGGTGTCAGGCCTTCTTTGCAAAGGCTTGAAATCTTAGGATTTATTTGCTCCTGCAAAAGTCATCCCACTGCAGATGAAATTTATTCTTGTCTGCATAGGAATAATCCTACTTTGTCAAGAACTACAGTGTTCAACAGTCTGCGACTATTCTCTGAGAAGGGTCTTGTAAATGATATCAGCATATCATCAGATTCTACCAGATATGATTCCACTCTTTGTGAGCGGCATGCACATTTTGTGTGTCGCAGATGTGGAAGAATATTTGACGTGCCTTTCGACATGTCGGTGCTGACTGCTCCCGACGAGTTGGATTGTGATAGAGTAAACGTGTACTTTAAAGGGATTTGTGGTGAGTGTAAGAAAAATATAAATAAATCTTAAACAAAATAAAAATGAAAGAACTGAAAGGAACAAAAACTGAACGTAATCTTCAGGAAGCATTTGCAGGCGAGTCAATGGCCCGCAATAAATATTCTTACTTTGCGTCAAAAGCGCGTAAGGACGGTTACGAGCAGATTGCCGCGATCTTCGAGGAGACTGCAAACAATGAGAAGGAACATGCAAAACTTTGGTTCAAACTATTGAACGGAGGTGAAATTTCTGGCACAATGGACAATCTGCGTGCGGCAGCCGAGGGTGAAAATTATGAATGGACCGATATGTACGCGAAGATGGCTGAGGAAGCAGAAGCCGAAGGATTTCCGGAGATAGCTCGTCGCTTCCGTGGTGTTGCCGCGATTGAAAAGCATCATGAGGAGCGCTACCGCCGTCTGCTGCAGAACATAGAAGAGGGCATAGTGTTTTCACGCGAGGGCGACACAGTCTGGATCTGCCGCAACTGCGGACACATTCATATCGGCAAGAAAGCGCCGGGGGTATGTCCTGTGTGCCAGCACCCACAAAGTTTCTTTGAGATTAAGGCGGAGAATTTCTAACGCCTTTCGGTATGGACAGAAAAGCTCTATACGATATAACCTACGGGATTTACGTCGTCGGATGCTATTCCGGCGACGTGCCCGCGGGCTGTGTTATCAACACCTGTTTTCAGGTAACAAGCGAAGACCCTAAACTGGCAATATGCCTAAATAAAAAGAATCACACGCTTGAATGCATCAAGGAGAATCCAAGGTTCTGTCTGTCGATAGTATCCGAAGATACGGACCCACTGATCATTAGTTCGTTCGGATTCAGATCATCACGCGATGCAGATAAATATGCCGATTTTGGATACGATGAACTTGACGGCACGCCGGCTGTGAGGGGCAGTTTCTGTGGTCGATTGGTCATGGATGCCTTGGATTTCATCGATTGCGGCACTCACGAGATTGTCATTGCCCGGCTTAAGGCCTCGCAGTCAGGAAGCGGCGCTCCGATGACCTATGCGTATTATCACAACGTGATAAAAGGGAATGCTCCTAAAAACGCGCCGACCTATAGGCCTCAAACAAGTTCTGATCCGGCTATCAGGAAAGGAGGTTTGCGAAGGTTCAAATGCGATATCTGCGGTTATATTGCTGAATCCGAAACAGACCTTCCTGCAGACTTTGTATGTCCTGTTTGTGGTTTTGACCGTTCTCATTTCAAAGAAATATGATTATTTAGACCCCATCCCACAAAAAATATTAACGCAGGGGCTGCGAATTTTTTGTGGGATGGGGCCTTAATTGGCAACGCCCTCATCAGCGATTGTAACATGGGAAACAAGGTCTTGTAAAAAAATCTATGTTGTTATTCTATTGATTTTTGTTATTTTGGTGGTGTGCTGCGGGGATGCCGGCTAGTTCTGAAAATTCAAAGGATTAGCAAATACAGACAGCAATGACAATACAGAGAAAAATAATACTCTCAATGGGTGTGGCCGTGGCTGCGGCAATAGGATATTCATCATCTGCGAATTGTACAGCTGGAATTGTGCAACCGGACGCGGATCGCTGCGACAAAGTGAAATTCGAAGAGCATTTCAGCGACTCTACACTCCGTCTCGACTACATCATGTCGGGCAATTCCGATCTCACTCGCGTTTCACTGCGTCGCAAACTCAAGACAGCCGGTTGGGCCGGCCGCCGAACTAACCTGAATCGTGTGCCCTATATCGGCAACGGCCAGATTACACTGACCGATGTACAGACCGGAGACACCATCTTCCGCAACGCGTTCTCGACCCTGTATCACGAATGGCTAACTACCCCCGAGGCTCATAAAACTGAACATGCATACGAGAACACATACATCGTGCCGCTTCCACTCCGCGACACGCAGAATACAGCGTCGTCTGCTGGACCTGCTGGGTAAGTTCATCGGGCAGTGGGACAGTCTGTGCCGCCAGTACGCTCCTGTGATTATACTGACAGCAGAGCAACACAAACGCATCCTGGTAATCAGAGAGGTGCTCCGTCAGCAGAGAGACCACTTCAACCGGAAGGAGGTGAGACACCGCATCGTCAGCATCGACCGACCCTATATCCGTCCGATAGTGCGAGGAAAGGAGAACAAGCGCGTCGAGTTCGGGGCCAAGGTCAACAACATCCAGATAGACGGCATCTCGTTCATTGAACATCATTCCTTCGAAGCCTTCAACGAACGCACGCGTCTCAGACAATGCATTGAGTATCAGGAGTCACTGACAGGCGTAAAGGTCTCTCGGATCGGCATGGACACAATCTATGCCAGCAATGAGAACCGGAAGTATTGCACCGAACAGTGCATCATGACCAACTTCGTCCGCAAAGGGCCTAAACCCAAGGACGAACCCGCTGATGTCTCGACCGCCCGCCGGATCATCGGCAACCTGCGCGCAACTGTCATGGAGGGCAGCTTCGGCAACCAGAAGCTGCACTTCGGAGTCGGCAGGATAGCGGCCCGCAACCGCCACAGCAAGACATTGCTGCTGTTCTTCGGCATTCATATGGCCAACGCCGCGACACTTATCGCCCGGCAGTCAGCCGCCGAACTCAAATTAAAAGAAAAGAAGCGGGTCTGACCGATACTCAGAAAATTTATAGCCATGACTTACATCATGGCCGGATCATCATGTCCGTTCCTTTCATTTTTGCCGATTTTGACATCCTGAAAATCGAAAATTTGCATCCTGTCCGACTTTCAGGCCCGTTCATTACATCCTCGGCCAATAATCCGCCCCTCCTCGTAGGGCATTAACTGAATATCCCTAATTACAGGGTTGCTCTAATGTTGAAGTTCAACCACTTAACTGGGAGGAGTGGCGTCCTCGCCGCCCCTCCAATGAAAAGGACTTTATATCAATGTTTTAATGGCGGAGGGACGCCACGTCTCTCCAATACGCACGCAACACCGTCGTAGGATTAGGTTCTTTGCTTAGCCACTGTGGGGCGTCGGCGCTTGCGGAGCAGTTGCAGTGCTGCTGAATACAGTCGGCGCGCGACAGAACTATAATTGTCTATTCCTATTCTTATGTGGTTTTACAAATGTAAAATAATTATAGAAAATGCTTTATTCTGTTTTAAATTAATTAGAAATGTTTAACTTTGCAGGTGAGAGACTGTATTATCAGGAAACTAATCTGAATACAACCAAAGGCCTAATGTACTTCAACAAACGACATGACAGCCACTCACGCAGTTATGGGCCACAAAACGAAGCGTGTAAAGTGAAATGGGTCGGTTGATGGCGAAAGCCTTTTAATTTCAGCACGTTAGGTGGGGTAGGGGAGTCAAGCCGAAATAAAACGAAGCGTGCGAAAAGTTTACATTGGCTTACGTTTGGTTTACGTTTGGGCGGGATCAGAGAGGCTTTGGCTTGCGCCGGCTTTACATCGGGCTTACATAGTGGCTACACAGGCATGGTGGTCGTTCATCAGCGGCAAGAGTAGGGGAGTGGGTGTTGGTCGCGTCCGCTTTTTTTATGGCGTTTCGTAAAAAAATATTTTCGCCAATTTATTCCATATAGTAATTATTTGGTATATTTGCACCGATAAAACAAAGGAATATGGCAAAGGTTATTCATGTGCATCTCACGCACCCGATTGACGGCACAAAGCGCCGTGACTGGTATTTCGCCAGTATCGCGGCTGTTTATACGGTCCTGACGGCTGATCAAGTCGGTGCGACCAAGGGTTATCTGCAGCATGCCGGGCTTTCAGGCAACGGCACAGTGGTCACTAAATGCGCTATAATCAAGCAATCTACGCTCATCAGGGGCTCCCGTGAGGGAATGTGTAAGAACGATGTTTGAACGGTCTTAGACGGCAAATATAACGGCTTTCAGAGGGCATCTTCCGAGTATGGTCAGGAGGTGCCCTATTTTTGTGCTCAAAACAGGTGAAATAGGCGTTGGAGTGACAAAAGGAGTGACAGTTTGGAGTGACTATTTGGAGTGACAGCCATCTATGTTTGGAGTGACAAATTCCGGTAATCCGACAGCAAATAGCTGGGTGAGGCAAATACCCATTATTTTGCGATAAGTGTTAAAAAACGGCGTTTCAATGTGAAGCAAATGCCATGCTTTTTTCCTCGGCAGTGTGGCTAAATATCCCGATTTTCAAGGCATTGGAGGCCTTTCTACCGGCTTTAGGTGGAGGGGTACCCTATTTCAGGCTATTCCCGGGGTATCTCCGAGGGGTCAATTCAGGTGGCACAAGGTGCTTAACAGTTGTCGCAGCTCACGCTTGGATAGCGGTCTTAGGTTTCCACAACCTCCTTCGAGGTAGAATGGACATATTTGGGGGTGATAGGCACCGGCCTCTCTCTCTCCAGTTCCTCAATGCGAGCTTTTAACCGTCCAATTTCCTCTGCCTGTTGCTTAATGGTTTCCAAGAATGTATTGACCATGGAGTTAACCGGCTCCTGCGATAATTTTTGAGGAGCTGCTGCGAAAACTATCTCATTGGCATCGTCCTTTGGTACTGAAGGGTGTGTCGCAGGAGCGTCTGATGGGTCCAATAACATTGTCCCCTGCCCTGTTAGAAGCCATACGGGGGAATACTTGGGATATTTTTCACAGATGAGTTCCAACCACTTAGATTGGATGTCAGTTCCTTTTGCAATTGCCTTAGATATAACGCCTCGACTTGCTCCAATGGCACGCTCTATGGTGCCGATGGAAACACCTTCGGCATCGGCTAAAGTCTTAATTCGAGATAAAATTTTACACATGGTGCGAAAATTATCGTTGAAAATTTTGTAGTGCGAAAATTATCGCTTATCTTTGCAGCGTGTTCCAGTTGGAACGAGCGGCCAAAGATACAAAAAAGCCGCGAGGTAGACAAATTTTAACAATTAAAGAAATATAAGACATGAGTGAGACAAAGAAAATGACCGACGAAGAGAAGATTCAGGAGATTGACCGCCAGATAGCGCGTGTCATCGACCTTCAGGAGAAGCGCATCGCCGACTACAACCGCCAGATTGCGGAGGACTACCGCAACTTCTTCCACTGGCACGCCGGTGATATGTATAAGGTCCAGATGATCCGCGAGTGTTTCGAGAATGTCAAGGAGATGCTTATTGGAGCAACGATTGAGGAAATCACAAAGCGTCTTGACCGAACTATCCGGCTCATCGAGGATGAGCTGATAGGACGCACATGCTTCGGAAGCTGCACGGACGAGATAGTGAATCTGGAACACCGCCTTAAACTCGATGGCAAGCGTGAGATACGCGAGAAGCTGAAGGGTCTGTACATGGTGGCCACCTTTAACGGCTGAGTTATGGCAACGAAGAAGAACTACCGCATCAGGATCAACGACTACTACACGGACCCTGATAAGTGCAATGAGATTGACCTCGAGATAGAGTACCCGACCCTTGAGATGGCATCCGATGCCGGATGGTCGATAATAGAAGTATTCGCGGCAATCCACGGACTGGGCTATGAGAATCAGGGGGACCAGTATATGGCCTACATAAAGGAGGGCGAAAAAGCCGGCTGGGGTGTATTGACGCTTGAAATATACGACAACGAGGGGACGCGCTACGAAGACCTTTGACGATAAAAGGGGGTGAGACCCAAGAGAGGGCCATCCCGGGGCAAGAGAGGCCCGAAAAGCGATAGATAATCGCAATCAAATTTTCCACCGCCGCCGGTATTGCAAGGCCGGCGGCATTTGGGAGGGCCGGATGCCAGGCCTTCGCGACCTGTAACCGCCGATTAGCGGCAAAGGGGTTCGACTCCCCTTCCTCCCACTAATTTCAATAAAGATGAAAGCCTACGCAGAACATATTGTAGAGAATAGCATAAAGGAGCTACTCCAGACGCTTCAACGGAACGTGACAGACACCGGCGCGGCGCTCGACATGTACGAGTTGACGCACGACGACTACGAGTCCGATCAATCGAAGCAGTATTCGGCGCTCGTTGCCGGACATTTTGCCCTGCAGGAGGCGATACAGAAGATCAATAACCAACTAAATAAAAAGTGAGACTATGGACAAAGAAACACTGCCCCCGGAACAGTTTGAACTGTTACAGAGCATCATGGATAATCATTGCGCCATGATTTACGACCGTTACCTGCATGAGCGCCGAGAGCAGGACGAAAAGTTTATGAAGGAGCTGGAATCCTTTAAGGAAACTTTATCTCAATATCCTGCTGTCGGCAGCGCTCCTCATGAGCGAGTTTTTCTTGATGCAGCTTCTCGGTCAATTCGACATTGCCGTGACGAGCTGCGACAGGTGTCAGCCATTTATAAAACTCTTGGTCTAAAAACCAACCGCCTTCTGGATCGTGTTCTCGGATATAGCGCTCAATGGCATAAATCCGCGCTTCAAGACGTATGATGTCTTCAACCGAGTATCCGGCTAAAGGTAAAGAATCGGTGTTCATAGCTGTTCTATTTGGAATTCGGCCATAAAGATAACAAAAATATCAATACAAAATAAGTGAGAAAATGAACAAATACATCTCAGTAAACAAGGAAGGCATCAAGGCCCTGCAGCGCACCTTCAAAGTAAAAGGGAAGGAAATCTGCGAGCGTTGCGTCAAAAACGCCCTTGCCTACCGCACCAACAACGAGCTTGCCAAGAAGATCCGTTTCGCGGCGGTCAAGCACCACGGAGGCTGCACCTACTATATCTCAACAGAATCCGAGTGTTTTTTTGACTCGGACAGCTCCATGCGTTATGTCTGCCCCAACAAAGCCGAAATCTACTTTGACAAGCAGACCGGCGAGGGTATTATCTATGACCCCAAGGGGCGGATTGTCGCACGCTACGACAATGTCCCGGTAAGTCAGATCGGCGAAATGCAGAGAATGGCGGAAGCACTCTAAAGAAAGGGCGAGAGAATGGAATACTACGCAGGACGAAAATGCATATCTGCCCGTGAGCTTGAGCAGCATGGCATAATGACGCAGGAATACTGTCGTCAGCTTGCTTCTCGTAAACGGCTGGAGGTAGCGCGTCCAGGAGGAGGGAAAGGCAACTATGCCCTCGTTGTAGTTGATTCCCTTCCGACTCAATATCTGGACGAAGTCAAAGAGAAGCTCGGGACCGGCGACGAAATACTGCTTGCCGGATGGCTCCGCGAGAACTATGAACGCGATCAAGCAGCAGTGGTATGGTTCAATGACCGTTCCAAGACAGGAGTTGATCTCAAGGAAGCCAAAAAGGAGGAGTGCATTGTCAATGCCAGTGTCCTCAACTGCTGCATCCGGCTTCATGAGCGTGCGACCACCCTACAGAAACTCGCCGGCGAAAGTTACCAGTGGGAAAAGATGGCAGCTGCCATCGAGGGGCTGCGCGAACAGTTCGGTCATACACTGCCGACCTCCGTGTTCAGGTTCCGAAAGAAGGTCGCCCAGTATAAACGGGAAGGTTACCCATGCCTATTGAGCGGTAAATTCGGAAACCAGAGTGCCAGAAGGATGACACACCTTGAGGAGCAGGTCATACTCGGAATCGCGTGTCTTGAGAACCAACCTTACAACACCACAGTCCGGGAAATGTATATCATGTTCCTCACCGGGGAACTTGAAGTGTATGACATCACCACCGGTGAGCTGTTCGATCCCGAGAACTTCGCCAAGAAAGGCGACGACCCGTGGATACCAAGCGATGCCACCATTGCCAATTATCTCAACCGTCCCAAAAACAAGGCCCTCATCAAGAACCGTCACCTTAGCCGGACCGCCTTCATGCACGAGCAGATGCCACACATGCACAGGCATAACGGCGACTTCTCATTGTCGCAGATTACGATGGATGACGTCGATCTGCCACGCCGCATGAAAGGCAACGAGCGCGTACACGCCTACTACGCCTATGATGTGGTCAGCCAGTGCCGAATAGGAGCAGCCTACGGTCGCAAAAAGGACGAGCGCCTTGTGGTGGACTGTTTCCGGGACATGTTCAGGCTGATCGAGCGCAACGGCTGGGGAATGCCAGCCGGCATCGAGGTCGAGCAGCACCTTATGAGTCAGTACAAGGACGGATTCCTCCGGGCCGGTGTCGCCTTCCCCTTCATACACTTCTGCGCACCCCAGAACTCGCAGGAGAAATATGCCGAGCCACTGAACGGTGCCTTCAAACGGTCGATAGCCCATAAGAACCATGCGGGCATCGGCAGGTTCTATGGCAAAGGCAAGAACCGTGTCGAAAGCAAAAAAATAAGTGACGAGACCAACGAAACCTACGAAGACCGGCATTATTACACCTTTGAGCAGCTTGTCGCTGATGACCTCGCCGACAATCAGGAATGGAACAACACCCTGCACCCCAATCAAAAGAAATACCAGGGCATGACCCGATGGCAGGTACTTGTAGCCAATATCAATCCGACACTGCAGAAGTTTGACAAGCTCACCTTGAGCCGCTATATCGGCGAACGTGTAGAGACGAGCATCCGGCGCAACTCAACCGTACGGGTATGCTACGAAGACTGGTGGCTTAGTTCCCCCGGAATCCTCGAGCAGCTTGAACCGAACAACTACAAGGTCACAGCCTACTACCTACCGGACGAGAACGGCGCGCCCCAGGATGTCTATATATTCCAAGGCGACCGGTACATCGACAAGGTGGAGAAAGTTCAGACCTACAACCGCGTAATGGCAGAGCAGACCGATGAAGATGTCGCCAACTATGTGGAGCAGCGCAAGAAGGTGGCAACGTGGGGCAAATACATCGCCGACAACGCCGCGATTCAGGTCGGGGTGGCCAAACGTACAACGGAACCTCAAGAAGCGGCAGAAGGCGTGGAAATGCCCTTTGTCGCCGTCACTCCCGAAGCCGACGAGGTCGCCGACAGCCGATTTGCCGGAATGGACTGGAGTCAGATTGGACTCCAGGACTCTTAAAATGAAATTATAATACCGTAAGAATATGATTACAACGGAAATCAAACAAAGAATCCTGGCGGCTATCACAGATGCCCGCCGGAACTTCCCGAGCGATGCCAAGCACGCCGCATCCCTGGGTATCACAACCTCGGTTTACAGCGCCGTCAAGAACGGGCAGACCGACCGCGTCCTCAGTGATGCCAACTGGATAAGCATCGCCCGCAAGCTCGGAGTCAGCCTCCGGGGCGAGATAGAGTGGAAGGCAGCCAAGACCCCGACCTTCCAGTACGTAACCGCGCAGCTTGAATTCTGCCAGCAGTCAAGCCTCAGCGGAATCCTCTGCGACCTACCAAATATCGGCAAGACCTTCACTGCCCGGTATTATGTCAACAGTCATCGCAATGCCGTCTATATCGACTGCTCACAGGTGAAGACCAAGCTCAAGCTGATCCGCAAAATCGCGGCCGAATTCGGGGTGGAATCCAAAGGCAGATATTCGGATGTCTATGACGACCTTGTCTTCTACCTGCGCTCCATCGAGACTCCCCTGATCATCCTTGATGAAGCCGGCGACCTGCAGTATGAGGCTTTCCTGGAGCTGAAGGCATTGTGGAACGCCACGGAACGCTGCTGCGCCTGGTATATGATGGGCGCTGACGGACTCAAGGCAAAAATCAACCGGTCGATAGAGTGCCAGAAGGTCGGCTATACCGAGATGTTGAGCCGATACGGCGACCGCTACTGCAAGGTGACGCCTGACAGCAGCGACGACCGCCGGGCTTTCCTCAATGAACAGGCGAGGATTGTGGCGAAAGTCAACGCCCCGGAAGGCACAGATATCGCTGAAATCGTGCGCAAGACACAGGGCGGTCTGCGCCGAGTCTATACAGAAATCGAAAAACTTAAAAGACAATGAGTTTAAAATTTATTCAGACCCATGCAGAGAGCCGAGATTGCACAGCTCCCTATGATGTGATATTGGATAAACCTTATACAGTTGAGGAGTTTATCCGAGAGATACTGACAACACGCCTCGGTGAATGGGGTGAATTTGTCGTCAGGCGAAAAGGAAGTGGTTGGTTTGACCGTATGGCAGTTGTTGAATACCGTTATGGCAAAATGGAAAACCGAGATGGTGAAAAGACCGAGATTCCCGACATCATAGCCTCGTTGCCCGTCGAGGAGGTAAAAGCTAACGGTGGTTGGTCTGCCATGAGTTATCATCTAATTATCGAGGACTAACAATGGCAAAGCGCGCATTCAGTCCCAAAGAAGTCCTCGCCAAGACCTACGACACCCTGCCGTGGGCCGGCGAGTGGGCGCGCGCCTTCGGTTACCCGGCATACAATGAAACGTGGCTGATACATGGTCCCTCGGCAAGCGGCAAGAGCAGCTTTGTGATGCAGCTGTCAAGGGAACTCTGCAGCTACGGAGCCGTGCTCTACATGAGTTATGAGGAAGGCGTCAGCCAGTCATTCCAGAAGCGCCTTGAACGGTTCAAGATGAACGAGGTGCAGGGACGGTTCCGGATAGCGACCAGTGACACCATTGACGAACTGACGGCGAGGTTGAAAAAAGCCAAGAGTCCGAAATTCGTGGTCATCGACAGTTTTCAGGCTGCCGGCTTCACCTATGAAGACACCAAGCGACTCCGGGCCGCCTTCCCCAGGAAGTGTTTCATCTTCATCAGCTGGGAAGATAAGGGACAGCCATTCGGCAAACCCGCCAAAAAGCTGAAATACGATGCCGGTGTCAAGGTTCGTGTCAGTGGCTACAAGGCATACTGCCAGGGACGATTTACACCCGAAGCCGGAGCATACTACCCTGTATGGCTTGAAGGCATTCTCAAAACGACAAATAATTTAGACTGACATGAGTAAGAAAAGAGAAATGATCATACTTGAGCCGGACGGACGCATCCGTAAAGAGGGCTTCTGCTCTCGTCCGATGACTTGCCCCTATTGTGGAGGCAAGGGCTGGTTCTACAGCGGGCAGAAAGAGCCGGAAACGATAGTATGCCCCGACTGCCAGGGAACCGGCGAGGTTGTCGCCTTGGTAACGATTGATTGGAAACCCAATAAAGAGTAAGACTATGACACAGCAGGTAACTAACTTCGGAAGGTTCTACACTGCCATCAGGGCTCTCAATCCCATAGGCGACCGCGACGATGTCAAGAAGAGCATCGTGTACCAGTACACCAACGGGCGTACCGACAGCCTCCGGGAGATGAGTCGCGCCGAATACGACAAGTGCTGCGAAGACCTCGAGCGCAAGACCGGACAGAAAGACGAACTCCGTAAGGAGCGTAGCGCCACACTCAAGCTCATGCAGAAGATGGGCGTAGATACAACCGACTGGAACCGTGTCAACCTCTTGTGCCGGGATGCCAGGATCATCGGCAAGGACTTCTACTATATCACTGCCGAGGAGCACCGGGAACTGCGCCGGAAACTCCGCAGCATCGAGCGCAAGGGCGGCATCAGCCATAAACCGGTTGAATTGCCCGAGCCTCCGGCACAGAAACCCCGCAAGCAAGTTATAATAATCCCGATGGGTAACCTCGGGCAAGCATAGACGACATGAAAAAGAGACATTGGAAAATACGGCTCAAGGAAAGGACGACAGGGCACATCTGCACGCCGGAGCACATAGGCTACCTTGACCGACAAGGCGTGATCAAGTTCTTCGGACTTGAGGAACCCGACATCGAATGGTACGACATTCAGGAAGTGCCCTACAACGAAACAGAAAACCAACCAATTAAAAATAATTGATATGAGTGAAAAAGAACAAGTAGAAATGACGGCTGAAGAGCGTCAGGAATTCGAGGCTTTCAAGGCCGAGAAAGAGAAAAAGCGCCGTGAGCAGGAGCGCAAGCAGATGCGCCAGGACTATGCAAGTATGGTCGATGACGAAATCCTCACCACCATCCCCCAGCTCCGTGAGCTGAGCGAACAGATCAAACTGGTCAAGGAAACCGTCTTCGGCAATTTCGATGCCATCCTCAAGATGAAAACCGAGATTACCGGAGTGGCCCGTGACGAGCAGAACAGCCACACGTTCACCAACTCCGACAGCACCCTGCGCATCATCCTCGGGGTAAACACCATCGACGGTTACCGTGACACAGTGGAAGACGGCATCGCCATGGTCAAGGGCTACATCGAGAGCCTCGCCAAGGATGACGCGACAAAATCGCTCGTCAACGCGGTGCTCCGGCTGTTGAGCCGTGACGGACAGGGCAACATCAAGGCCAGCCGTGTGCTTCAGCTCCGCAAGATGGCAGAGGACAGCGGCAACGAGCGTTTCCTTGAGGGCGTGAAAATCATCGAGGAGGCATATCAGCCCACCATCACCAAGAAGTTCATACGCGCCTACTACAAGAACGACAAAGGCGCATGGTGTTACATTCCTCTCGGCATGACCGATGTGGACTAATCCGCAGAGCCATGAAGAAGGCAATCACCAGACCGCCCAAGGTCGCCCTTTGCCGGATGTGCAAGGGAACCGGTGTCATAGCGACTGAGGCTCCTAAACGCTACCCTGACCCATGTCCCCAATGCGAGGGCAGCGGCAGAGTGACAGTGAGCTGCGAAATGACTCTTGACATCAGACCGTACAGACCCAAACCAAGAGGACCGATAAAAACCATGTAACGGACAATGGCAAAAAAGCGCGGCATATCTTATGAAAAGCGTGTTGTAGAAATTAATCGGATATATGACCGGTACGCCAGAAGCGGCTTGAGTAACCGGGAAATATGGCGACGGTACATATATCCGATTTATGGAATATGTGAACGCTCTTTCTACAATATGATGAACGCCACGGCAGGGCTTGAAAACCCAGTCGTGGCGTCCGACATGCCGAGCCTTTTTGATTTGTTGCCTGATGAACCTTCAAAAAAGCAAGAGAAATGACCGACATTGACGCGCAGATCCAGGAAATATTCGGGCGCATACTCCGGGACATACAGGTGGAGCTTGGCGATGAATTCGACCAGAATTTCGAGCGTCAAGGTTTTTTCTCTCAAGCATGGGCGCGTCGTAAGAGTCCCACGCGCCCGGGAGGACATATCCTTGTCGATAGCGGAGGCTTGCGCCGGAGTATCCGGAGCGAAATCAGGGACAGCAGCATAGTCTTTCTGACCGACCATCCGGCAGCAGCCATCCACAACGAAGGCGGAGAAATAGTCGTCACGGCTAAAATGAAACGCTTTTTCTGGTATAAATATTATTCCGCCACCGGCTCCTTCGGACGCAAAAAGGACGGTTCGAGACGCAATGACAAACGGACCCTGCAGCTCAGTGACGAAGCAGACTTCTGGAAAGCGATGGCGCTCATGAGGGTCGGGAGCAAGATACGGATACCGCAGCGCAAATTCCTCGGGACTTCTCCGGAAGTCGAGGCAGCCGTTCGTCAGATTATCGAGGAGAACCTGAACGAGTATGTAAACAACATAGACTTCAATATCAAATGAGTAAAAATGACAAAAAGCTGAACGGTATAGTCCTGGATGGAAAATTCTATGAGGCAGTTGACTTAACCGAAGAGGCTGTATCAGCACTGATAAACGATGAGTCGAATGATAGTCTCTGCAATCATTGTGACATCCAAGACTATTGTATGGGGTTTAGCCATGACAGATGCCGCCTTTTGTGCGATAAAGTCCCTTTCCCCCATGAAAACTGTTATACGATACTCTGCTTTTCCAAGCCAATCACTGATAAAATCAATATCAAATGAGAGAAGAATTATACCGCAAGCTGAAGATCCGTCTTGAGTCTCTATGCATCAATGGTGCCGGCGAGTATTATGAAAGGCCCGATGACACAGATGTAGATGACGAGTTGTATCCCCGGGCAATCAAGCACATCGACCTATGGAACCACAACGTGGAATTCCTCGATCAGGAAGTTCCATGGGAACGCCCGGCCGTGTTCATCGAGTTTGTGCCGTTCAAATGGACTACGTTGGTAACCGGGGTCGCATACCGGGCGCAGCCGTTGATAAACCTCCATGTGGTCACCGACTGGGCCGGAACCGACACCGACGCCGGGCAGTTCCGGCTGCTTGACAAGATACATGGACTTGTCGCAGGACTCAAAGGCGATACCTTTGAGGAATTTGACATCGACAGCAGCTCCACCAACCATAACCACGAGGATATTGTGGAGAATATCGAGACCTATACCTGCGTCGCATTCCGGCAATTGAAATAAAGCCCCATAAACGCGCCGTGTCGCGCCGAAAGAGCGAGAGCCGTTACCTTTATCGGGTGACGGCTCTCTTGCGATATATGGGCGAGAAAACGGCCTTATGCGGCGTTGTCGGGAGGGAGGCCGGGTATCGTGAACAGCATGATGTCCTTGTAACTGGCATTGTAGTTCATCGTCGCGTTAAACTCCCTCCTTTGACAACGGGCGAACGGGTCCCCGAGCGATGGGTGGCGCCCCATCCACTCGCACAGTTCGATGATGCATGATTTCTCGGAGGTAAAATATATGAAATTGTGACCGGGCAGGACCGACAAGACATCGAGATAGTCGGCAAGACGCCAGTACATGCGGTATGTGCCGACATCGGTTGAGAGGTAAGGCGGGTCTACAATGAACACAACGCCGGGCGTATCCTTGTATTGCTCGAAGAGCTCACGGTAGTCGCATGAAACAATCTCCAGTCCGGCAAGATAGTCCCGGCATGGTTCATAGCCATTTTTACGGACATTGTTGTATAGCGTTTCGCCGCGCATCCCCTCGATGCTCATCTTGTATTTCATAGAGAACATCAGCGACGATGACAGGGTGATGAAGTCAAGGAAGCCGGTTTCTTTTTCCTCCTGCTCAAGCAGCGAAAAAATCTGCTCCCGGGCGCCCCCGGTTATCGGCTTGTGGCGGTCGAACTGCGAGGCGATGGATCGGATTGACTCAAGCAGACTGTTGGTGCGCGGAATATTGTTGATGCGCAGCCGGTAATTGTCAAAGTCATTGTAAATGACACGCGACTCCGGATGGAAGTGCTTTGTGATGTGTGACAGTAGCCCGGAGCCTCCGAAAAGGTCGACGAAAACAGTGTCGGCCGGATATTGTTTGATTACCTCGATGAACTGTTTGGCGAACATCCTCTTCTGCCCGACAAAAGGTAGCGGAGCCGAAAGATATAACTTGCTCATACGTTCAGCTCGAATTTTACAGCGTCCTCGCCGGCCAGGAGGCGGCGTGTGCTGTCAAGGTTGTTTTCGTATATGTGGACATTCCCCAGGAACAGAGTGATTGACTTGAGCGGGAAGTCAATGTGCCGGGCCATGAGGTAGAGATGGTATATGTCAGCCGGCAAGCCGAGATTGGCGTCCGAACTGCGTTGGTAGGCCGTTATAACGAGTTCCGAATCCTCAATCTGGAACTGCACGAGCGACAGGCACGGGGCCTGGTTGCTCTCCGCATCGGTGGCGCCGAGGAACAGGACATAGTTCTTGGAACTGCGGCGCTCGGAATTGATCCTGGCGAGAAGTGGCGGCAACTTCTCAAAATAGGTCGGATAACTATTGACGAGGATGGAGCCGCAGTAGTCCCACCAGTTTATACCGGCTTCACGGTACTTCTCTACTGAGCGCTCGCCGCTCATGAAGAGCTTCAGTTCGGAGCGGAGCTTTTTGCGGGCTATGCCATGCCCCTCGAAAATATCGAGCAGGTCGGCCGGGGTAAGCGAGAGCTGCTCGTTGATGAGATATACGATATTGCCTTTGCGGTTCGACTGGCGTTTGCCTGAGTCAAGAATCCGCCGGAGTATCTGATGGTATTTGTTTGTTGCCATAGAGTGGTGTTTTTGACACCGCAAAGATAGCTCCCGGCGATGTGCCGCACACTATGGCGACACGGGATTACACTGCACCGGGATTGCAGTCGCTTTGAAAATGCTTGACAAGCGAATACACCTTCCGTTCGCTTATATTGAATCGGGATGCAAGATGAGCCACGGTATAAGTGACCTTGCAGCCGTCGGCGACCATTTTGTTGAAGTCAACGAAAAGGTCGATATAGTCGGCATCCTCGAGACGGATGCCGGATTTTCTCAGCCTGTCAAGCAATTCCCGGTTGAATTTCAGTATTTCAAATATGGTCATGTTCCAAAATTTTTGTAATTTTGCAGTGTCTCACTTATAAAAACATCGCCTTCGGGCAAAAATTAGCATCCAGTGGAAGCCGGAAGGGCATAGTGCCCCCGGCTGGCTTCCATTGGATGCTTTATGTTTTTAGAAAGTGAGACGTCTATTAACAGGCCGGGGGCATTTTTTATGCCCTCCCCCGAAGGGCTGCGGGTTCAGTTCACGGTGTAGAGTGCCAGGTCAATCGAATCCTTTGCCTTCCAACCCTGCGCCAATGTGTCCTGAATGAATTTCATCGCCCCGGTATAGAACGACGATAATGCAGTCAGTTCCTCAAATGTCACATATTCCGGACTGTCATCCTCGCCGAGCTTGAATGTCACCGGCAGCGAGGCACCGGCAGTCTGGACGGCAAGGTCGTAAGCGGCCTTGTAGTTGAACTGGTTCTCGGTGGACAGCCAAACAGTCTTGCCGTTGTAACGGAAGCCGGACAGAATCCGCTCGTCGGTCCGAGCGTTGATCCAGCCGCTGATGAGCGACTTGATTTCCTCCCCGGAAGGTTTATGGTTGAATTCCTCTTCCATGTAGGAAGCGGCGCCGGAATCATCGGCGGTCACATCCCAGCGGACTCGCCATTTGTTGCGTACAGGATTGGTGCACTCCAGGAGTGCCACATCGGGATTGCCTTGGACTCTTTTCATGATCTTTAAGTGAAGACGTATTTTGTTTTACCCTTGCCGAAGGTTTCAGCCTTGATGGTGGTCTCGAAGGGGAAGCCATCCGGCATTTCACTCACTTGCTGGAGGATGTTTTTCATCTCCTCCGAATTGGTGAAGAACTTCTTCTGCTCTCCGTTCTGCTCGATGGCGACCACGCAGCGGTCTTCACCCTGCGAGGTCTTGACACCCATCTCGAAGTCGCGGACTACGATGGGAAGGTTCACCAGTTCCCGGATGCTTACCACCGCACCGGGGAATCGCTTCTTGCCGTCATCAGGCTTGTAAGCGACGTTTAGGTCTTTGAATGATTTCATTTCTGTGCCTGTTAATTTGTTAAAGAGGTTATTACATTGTGCGTGCTTCGCCATCCCGTAGAACGAGGCGACGAGGACGCTTCTTCGTTTCCGGCTCTTGACTTCGCCCATTTTCCGGGCGAACTTCTTTTTGATGCGCTTACGCAGCAGCGCGTGGTCGGGGTAGATGACGTAGCCCAGGAAGTCAATGCCATCAGAAACCGGGAACACCCTCTCGTTGTCTTTAATTTTCAGACCGATGCTTTCAACCAGATCATGCACAATACCACGAATCCTCCACAGCTCTTCCTTGGTGCCGGCAAGAACGACACCGTCATCGCAATAGCGATAATAGAACGAGACTCCGAGACGGTCTTTAAGAATGTGATCGAGATGAACCGACAGGAGCAGATTGCATAACCCCTGGGAACTTCTCAAGCCTATGCTGACACCGGACGGCATCATACGGATGAACCGTTCAAGTATCGCGATCAGCTTCTCATCCTTGAAGATGCGCCGGACGCAGTCGATAATCGACTGTTGGCTCACGCTCTCATAGAACTTGGAGATGTCGAACTTGTAGCAGAACCGGGTCCCGTCCGGGTGTTCATGAAGGTCACGCTCGATATAAGACTTTAAGTCATGCATGCCGCGCCCCTTGATGCTTGCCGAGGTCGTTCTGATGAAGCGGCGTTTCAGATGTTCATCCACCACGGACATTACGGCATGGGCCGCAATACGGTCTTTCATGGTCAATACCTGAATGTGTCGCTCCTTGCAACCCTCAATAATCGTGCGCTCCCGGTAGCCCCCGGCAATTTCATAGTTGCCGGAGGCAATTTTCTGTGAAAGTTCGGCGATAACCTCCTCCCTGTGCGCGAGAAGGTAACGGCCCTGACGGCTGCGTTTACGGGCAGTACCGCGCAGAACCTGGTCGAAAGATTGTGCCATATTGGGATAGGCAATAATCTCCTCGATGATATGTCCTTCTCTACGCATGGAGTGTTTCTGGAGGTTGTCAATAAAGTTTGTTCAGGCTCCTTGAGCCTTCCGGTCACCGGGTCCGGGTTCTTCGAGCTTGCGCCTACCAAACCCTACCCGAACACTTGATGTTCCGGCTTTCCGCATAATGCGCTGTTGCCGAGGCTTGCCCCTCTCGGCACCTCGGAGGGAACACGTTCCCGGTGATGTACGCCGATTGTTGGTTGTCCAGACGCGACCCGACATTCGTGTTCGCATTCGATGCATCGTTATTCGCATTCGCGTACGACACGCCGCCATTCGCATTCGCGTTGTTGTTGCCGCGATAGACCACACGGCCTATTGAGGGACACCGCCTTACAGACTGCAAAATTACACATAATTCGCCGTTCCAGATGGAATTATGTTAAAATATAAGCCAGAACAGTGCTGCTAGACCACCACCGCACATAGTCAGAAGGAAGTCTATCCAGTCCCAGAGACAACCGTGAAGTTTGTCCTTGAGCTCAAGACAGGCCCCGGCGACACATGCTGAGTAGAGAGCCGGATAGATGTCGAGAGCGAGAAGTCCGACAATCAGACCGCCGATGAGATGTTTGTATCGGTTGGATTTTTTGAGAAATGAGATAATTTTTTCCATAAACTTTTGTATGTCAGAAATTGTTTGTAATTTTGCACAAAGACCTCCGAAAAGACGCGATAACTTCAAGTCGTGAGGCATTAAAGCCGTGGCTATGTCATGGCTTTATTTTTTGCAGTTCCTCAAGGATTGCTTCTCTTGAGCCATGTTCCGGGCCTATGCGCACCGCTTTACCACCCATGATGACGTAGCATTCCTTTATTGTGCCGGAAGTGAAATCTTCCCTTCGCCAGTCGATTTTCTTTGCCAGTTCCGAGAGATTGATGCGCTTGCCGCTCATACGCATGTCAAGGTCAATGACGACAACCTCACATCCCTGAGCTTTAGCCTTGGAGAATCCATCGGAAACACCGTTAATGGAACGGATTCCCTTGCGGTCCCCGATTAAGCCGTTTATAAGATATTCCGGATTCTTCACTCCGTGCCCTATGACATGTTCGCGTATTTTTATCTCCATGGTCGGGAATGATGACAGGAGGGAATATGCTGCGCGGGTATTTTCCTTTACCTCGGTCTTGTCGGCACTGGTACTTGTTTTTAGTCTTTCTCCATAGACGGGGTCGATTTTGCACTGACGCAGTTCTTCGCAACGATGAATTAAGACACATGCCCGACACACTTCATTGTCTGGCGTGAAAGCGGCGAGTTTACCGCCTTTGCCGCCTTTGGCAATCGGACATGTGTTGCACTTGCGGATGGTGTAAGGATTGTAGTCCGGGACAGACTTCCCTTCCTTGCCGGCGTTGAACCGGAAGATTCCCTTTGTGTCACGCTGCAGAGCCTCGTCGCCAAGGCGCATAGCCTCGTCATGGTTCGTGGCCGGATATTTCGACTTGCGTACCTGGACCACTGTGCATCGGCAGTTCCAGCCATTAGGCGGATAGAACTCCTCCCAGAACGAATCGGACGGCGGGAGTGTCACCCGGTCGAGCGCAGCATGTTCCGGCCGCACCTTGTCATCGCGCTGGGTGCGGTACTGGAGATTATAGCGGTCGCCGTCGCGCATGAACTGCTCCCACTTCCCGGCCATCTCAGCTGACGCGCTGACGAAGTTATACTCCGCCCGGAGATAGTTCGCGTTATATGTGGAGTCAATGCTTTGAACATCGTTCAAAAACTGTTCAAACGGCTTTCTATTGCCGTTCTCATCGAGCAGGGACGGGAACGCCTCATGCAGCTCATGGAACGCCTTCATGCCGGAAAAGATGTAATTAGAACGGGTTAAACGCCGGCGCATACTTTCGGTCATGCTCACCTTCTCAAAAGCCGAGTCCATCGCTGAAGCATGGGTGCTGACAAACTCCTGCACTGCCGGGTCTGCCACCAGTTCTACCCGGAACTCGGCACCCTTCTCCTTGAAAAGTGACTTCATCATGCCGGTGAACAGGGATGACAGTCGCTTGCGCATGTCATCGGCCGGCGCCGCCAGAGTCTCAAGCTCCGGCATTCCCTCAAGCAATCGGGCATAGCGTCGGTGCAGCCCCTCATAGTCAGAGGGGCCTAATCGAAAAAATTCTTCCCGGGCTTTCTGGAGTCATCCTTGTCGCCTTTGTCATCATCCTTGCCATCGCCGTCATCAGGGCCGGGCAAAGCCACCGGATTGCGACGCTCTCCCACAGGCATACCGTATTTGTCTGCGAAATAAGACGGGTCAACCTCATAGCGGTCGGCAATCATGGTCTCGTATGCCACCTGCTGTTCCGGCGTATAGTCCACGGCATCGTCCCATTCAAAGCGCAGTCCCTTGACCGGGAACCCGTGCATAACCATGAGGGGAATAAGCTGATTGTTTATGATATCGCGGAGCATGTCGCGGTCGGACTCCACGAGGTTCATGAACACCTGCAGGTGCGTCTGCGACTGTGACAGCGAGGAACCGTCCTCGATGGTCATGGTCTGACCAATAACCAGTTTGGAAATTTCGGAATTGGAGCGGTCGATGCGCTTGTCATAGACATTGAAGGCATCGCCTTTGCCCGACTCCACGAACTGAATCTCCGTTTCCATGCCGGATACCATACCCTGACTGGCACCACCGTTGTAGATCATATCCTCCAACCGCTTGAACTCCTTGGGGTCGCGTGTCGATGTGCGGGCGATACGCCAGGGCATGCCGAAAATCTCGGCGAAGCAGTCCCAGAACGACATAGCGTGCTTCTTCGGGATGGTGTGTAGCGCAGCCTTCAGCAACAGTCCGAGGTCATCGGGACGCCCTGCTTCAATCAGCCAGTCCTTCCAAGGACGCTCACGGAACTCTATACCCGTTTCCCAATTCATGCCGACACGGGACACAACTCGGCCCTTCTCCGGAACCACGTGCTTGCGGGGGATAAGAGTAACGCCGGAGAATGCCGGATGGCCGTCACCGTCGGTAATCACATCGCCAAGTTCAATCAGCGAATGGCCGTACCAAATAGACTCAAGGCACAGCCGGCACAGATCCTTGAACCAGGACTGGTCAAACAGATGCTCCGCTGACTCGTCCTGGTCGCCGCTCTCGTTGACAAGTTTGAACGAGCGCGACATGACGAACCCCACGCGTTGCTGTATGCAGCCGGAAAGATGCGAATCGGTCATGGCGTCCCGGTAGATGTCGTAGAGCTTCTGCCGGTTCGGATGGCGCGGATCAATGGCGCTTTGCCATGCCCGGCGCCAGTCCTCAATATCGTTCTTTGTAAAAAATTCGGCGTAGCGGTGCAGCTCCATGATGATGGAGGTCTGCTTGGCTACCTTGGCACGGCTTTCCTGTTCAGCCCTGCGTTGTCTGGATTTTCTGCTCATGGTTACCAGTCGTGTCTGAGTTTTGGTGAAGAGTGAAATGATGTACCAAAGCCGGGAGTGCCATCTTCCGATACCTTGAGAGGCAAGTCCGGGACAATCTTGCCAGCCTGTACGCCCTCAAGCCATTTGATTGCCCGGTCGTAGCGCTCCTTGCGAATCTCACTGCCCATCTTCTGAGGCTGTGAGGCGGTCAGATGGTAAAGGACGATGTCTGCGGTGTACATGACTATAAGCCGGTTCCGGTCATTACCCGAAGCCGAGAAAACAGCATCTGTGTCATATACCGGTCGCAGATAGCCGGCAATCTCTTCCATAGCCTCAGCCTCGGCATTGGCAATATTCTCCGGCGAAGACTGCGATATTACTTTCAGGGCGGCCTCGCCGATGACAACCCGGTAATCCTCATTGTCGATAAACATAATCACCACATATTTTTAGGTGAGCGACGGGGAATCGCCACCGGTTTGAAAATTTCCTGTCGGGTATTGCGCTGCAGGAACCATATTGCACCCTCGTCGGCATCCGGCGCATCGTCATGAACGCGGGACCCGCGCTCGAGAGCGAGTGTCTGTTCAATGCCGACCTGCATGTCGGGAGAATCCTTGAGCGCCTCGTTGTAGAATACAAAACCACGCTCCCAAAGAGGCGACACAGCCTCGATGCGTTGGATCTTCTCCGGTTTGCTGCGTTTATCCGGAAGAATCGGAAGCTGATAGCCTCTGATGTTTCCTTCGGCGGCAAATTCGTCCAGTATGATATCCTGCATGAAATTCGCCTCCATGAAGAATGAAATGGACACACGATCGCGGGTACGTTCATAGAGGTCATAAAGCCACCGCACCATGCCGGACACCGTGTCCTGGCGTACATAGCAGTCTATAAGATGCAGCTCGGTCCCGATTTTGCCCCACAGGCGGCACGCCTTGTAGTCGTTGGCAGTAGTCGATTTAAAGGAGGGGTCGGTATAGCACACGAGCATGTCGTACTTCTCCAGCTTTGGCAGACGCTTGTAGCGTATCCATTCATGGCGGAAGATAGAGCCGTCGTTGATGGGATTGTGCATCATCTCCTTGTTCCAGGCACGGTAGCCGACAAAATCGGCGTATGCCTGAGCTTCTTCACGGGTCCACTTCTCTTTCCAGACAGGATTGCCGTTCTTATCCACAGCCTTGATCTCCGACACATACACGCCCCGTGTGGCGCACATATTGGCCAGGACGGAGCATTTGGATATAAGGTTGCCTACCATTATAAAGCGGCCGCGACCGACATCCAGGGCGCCGAAAAGAGCCTCCTTGACCCAATCGGTCAAATCCTTCACGCGCTTTTCATTGCGGCACAGCTCGTCATCGTCAAGGTCATCTATCACGATATAGTCGGGACGCGACTCACGGTCACGCAGACCTCGTGGCGACTGACCGCGACCCACGGCAAGGAACTTGGAACCGCCCTGAGTCTTGAACTCGCCCTCGGTCCATTCGCCGAGGTTCTTCTGTTCCCCGAAATCGGCTATGATACGCTGATTGAACTCAAGCTCAGCCTGAATGTCGGCGAGAAGTCGGTTTGCGCTGTCCTGACTCTTGCCCACTACGACCATAAAGCTGATGAGCCTTTTGGGCTGGAACATAAGCCACAGAGGGAGGAAGATGTCAAAATGGGTGGACTTGGCATGACCGCGAGGCCATTTGAAGACCGCTTTAAGGTTGGGGGTATTGCGTACCTTCAGGGCAGCGGCATTATGGAACGGAGCGTTGTGAATGACCTTGATCGGTTCGCCCGTTGTCTTGTCGCGCAATGTCAGGTAGTGAGGAAAGTAATATTCACAGAAAGCCGCATAATTTGAAAGCAGCCGGCGAATGCGCTTGTCACGCTCGGCGGCTGACTCCTTGGCGACCGACATTGTAACCGGCGTCAGCGAATTGACGCGCTTGCAATGGTCCCGCCATTCCTCGTATGCTTTCTTTATTTCAGCTGCGGATGCCATATCACTTCAGCTGATTGGAGCCCATGGACTCGATGATATACTTGTCCTGGTACTTGTTGATGGCTTTGATAAGTTCCGGCGTGACTTCCGGGTCGGTAGCCGCCCTGTACTCAAGCCACCGGGAGAAAGCCATGAAGACCTCGATTGCGTCAATGACATTGGCCTTCTTGTCGAGCTTCTCTATGACGGCCGACAGTTTTGACAGCTTGTCGGCCAAGCCGGCTGTCGCCGCAATATCATCGGAGGCATTCACCTGCTCGATGAGTTTGTCTATGGTCATGAGCAGCTTGTTGACAAGTTCCGGGCGCGTGATGCTTTTTGCAGCACGCGCTTCCTTCCATCCGTCAGCGGCGCACCATTTGGAGATGGTGACGCGGGATACATCCACCTTGTCGGCGATCTCGGTCATCTCCATACCGGAGAGAAACAAGGCCCTGGCGAGGGACTTCTTTTTTTCGTTTTCCTGCTTTGTAGCCATATCTGAATGTGATAATATGCGATTGAATTTGGCGCAAAGGTGGCGTAAAATACGGTGTCCGCAAAAAAAGTGTGCAACCATTGCATACAAGTGTGCAACCATTGCACACTTTTTTGGATGTAAGGCGATTAACGCTGAATTTTGCAGCGAAATCATTATCGCACATCACATGGGCAACAGAGTAAGACTTACAAACGACACGCTCAACAGCTATGGCTACCGCGTCCTTACCGAGGGCGTGGACATGGAGCAGTATGAGCGTAACCCGATACTCCTGTATATGCACAACCGCGGCCAGGTCATCGGTGTGATCAAGGACCTCAAGAGAGAGAACGGCGAGATAACCGGTGAGCTCGCATTTGACGAGGCAACCGAACTGTCGCGCCAGTGCAAGAAGCAATGGGAATTCGGGTCCCTTAGAATGGTGAGCATAGGTTTCAATGTCATTGAAACCAGTGACGCTCCCGAACATATAGTCGCCGGACAACGCTTCCCCACGGTGACCAAATCGCAGCTGCATGAAGTGTCGCTCGTGGACATAGGCGCCAACAACGATGCCATCAGACTGTATAAAGACGGACAGTTAATAACGCTCGGCGAGGGTGGCGATTGCCCCCTTCCCAGGCTGAATCATAAACCAAACAACAATCCCCAAATGGACATCAAGACACTTGCCCTGCAACTGGGCTTGCCGGAAACGGCAGACGAGGCGGCAGTCAATGCCAGGCTCACCGAACTGAAGGGTTCCAAGGAGGAATCCGACAAGATGCGTGCAGAGAACGAACAGCTCAAGCTCGCGCAGATTACCACAGCCGTCGATGCTGCCGTCGCAGCCAAGAAAATCCCGGCTGACAAGAAGCAGCACTTCATCGACATGGGCAAGAAGCTCGGCATCGAAGACCTCAACGCCACACTCGACGCCATCTCGCCGGCCGTCAAGCTCAGTTCCGCTCTGGAGGCCGAACCCGCCGGGGATGACCTCCCCAAGAAGAGCCCGTGGGAACTCCGCATGGAGGAAATCCGCGCCAAACTCAAAAAATAACAAATCAAAAAACATACCGACATGGCAATCAGAGTAGACAACACCAGTTACAACGGCGAGGTACTTGAGAGAATCCTTACCGTGGCCGCCACAGGCAACGAGCTTGTGGAGAAAGGCCTTATCCACGTTATCCCCGGCGTGGAGAAAAAGACAAGCATCCCCCGTCTGAAGACCGGCAAGATGCTCCAGAAGCGCAAGGAGGACCCGCAGGTCACCGACAGCAAAGGTGATTTCAACTGGTCCGAGCAGACACTGGAGCCCCATGACTTCATGGCTTTCACCGTCTTCAATCCCCGTGCCTTCGAGCAGATCTGGCGCAAGTGGCAGCCCAAGGGCAACCTCGTTTTCGCCCAGCTTCCCCCGGAGGCACAGAACGCACTTCTGGACGCACTGAGCAAGCAGGTGCAGTTCGAGCTCGGAGATCATTATGTCAACGGCGAATATGTCGACGGCACTGACGACACCAAGCTCATGGACGGCATCCTAACCCAGGCCGCCAAGGCCAAGGACTATGTCCTGGTGGATGTATCCAAGGCCGACACCATGACCAAGAAGCTGAAGGCCGTCCGCGCCGCCATCCCCAAGGCAATGCGCTCGAACCCCGACCTGCGTATCATCATGAGCGTCGACGACTTCGACAAGTACGATGACGAGCTGACAGAGCGCGAGTCCAAGAACGCCAGCGAGACCGAGGTCAACCGCAAGCGCTACAAGGGCATCACCATCGAGACCGTGGCAGCCTGGCCCGACGGCGTTATCGTCGCTACACTGTGCTCGCCGGACGCTGACGGCAACTTTTTCGCCGCCGTCAATCTCCAGAACGACGAGAGCGTGATTCAGATCGATAAGGTTTCCAACGCCAGCGAGCTCTACTTCTTCAAGCTGCTCATGAAGGCCGACACCAACATCGCTTTCGGCGAGGAATTCATCGTCGCAGACTTCCGCACCACGCCCAAGTTCAAGGCATCTACAGGTTCATCAACAGGTGGCACCACGCAGGGCGGAGGCGCCTCTGAAACCGGCAAATAATCATGGCAAAACTCCAGTATCTCGTACTCCATTGCACCGCGACACCCGAGGGGCGTGAGGTGACAGCCGCTGATATTCGGCGGATGCACCTCTCTCCGGTGTCAATGGGCGGCCGCGGGTGGAAACAAGTCGGATATACCGATATAATCCACCTCGACGGCACTGTGGAGCGTCTTGTCGATAACAACGAGGATGCCAACGTGGACCCGTGGGAAATCACCAACGGTGCCAAGGGCTATAACTCCGTGAGCCGTCATGTCGTCTATGCCGGCGGCCTCGACAGGTTCAAGAACCCCAAGGATACACGCACCCCGGCGCAGCTCAAGGCTATGGAAGCCTATGTCAAGGATTTCCATAAGCGGTTCCCCGGTGTTCGCATCATCGGTCACCGCGACCTGTCACCTGACCGTAACGGCAATGGCATCATCGAATCCTTCGAGTGGATGAAAGCGTGTCCGAGTTTCGATGTCCAAAAGTGGCTCAAGTCAATAGGCATAAACCAGTAACAACCAATCAAACCAAACCCAGCGATGTCCTTCAGCGAAATCCTCAACATACTTCTTGGCGGTGGCGTCGTGGCGCTTATAGTGGCTGTCGCCACCATGAGGGCGACTGTACGCAAGGCCAACGCCGATGCCGAAAAGGCAAAAGCCGAAGCCGAGACCGTGCACATCACCAACACCGAGAATGCGACCCGGATTCTGGTGGAGAACATCGTGAAACCGCTAAAAGACGAACTTCATGCTACCAGAGAAGATCTTCAGGCCACTAAAAGGGAGATGGCCTCTACCAAGAGAGAAATGGCCCGGCTGCGCAAAGCTGTCGAAGCTGCTTCCGGTTGTCCTCATTCTGACGGCTGTCCTGTGCTTGCCCGGCTGCGCGACCACCAAAAAGACGCAGACCGAACAAGTCCAGAGCCAACAGATAGTGACGGTCCACGACACAATTCAGACATTTACGCGGATTGTCCAGACGGAAGCGGTGCCGGAGAGCCGTGTGGAGATGAGGATATCCGTGGACAGCCTCCTTAAACTCCCGCAAGGCGCGACCTATCACCGCAAGAGCGGACAGGCCCATGCCGAAGTATCAATACGAGGTGACACTATATACGTGACCGGCACATGCGACAGCCTCGCCCGGCAGGTGGAATATTACGAGACGCTTTACCATAACGCACGTGACGCACTGGAAAGTTACCACGCCACTGTTCAGGAAGAGACAAAGACCCGGGAATCTCCCTTGGAGATATTTGTCAAAGGACTTGCCCTGGGCTTTGTCGCCGGGATATCCCTAACTTATTTCATCAAAATCTCAAAACGACGCAAAAATGAATAAAGACTTCATGTACGGCATCGGTGCCGTCAAATATAAAGGCAAACCTGTCGGCTATATTGCCAAGAACTCATTCGACATGGGAGGCACCAAGCCGGAGTCAACCGACATAGAGGCCGAGCAGGTTCCCGGAGCCCCCGTCCTGGTCATACCACAGTCCAACGGCAAGATCGCGCCCAAGTTCGACATGATTCAGTTGAATTTCGAGAGCCTGGAGCAGCTTCTTGGCGGCAAGCTCCATAAGTCGGGTGAGAAGGTAGTCGGCTGGACTGCCCCGCGCGCCGCGATGGTCATGGAGGGACCGTGGGAACTGGAACTTGTGTCCGGGCAGTCCGTCCTCATTCCCAACGCCACCCTGCTTTCCGACCTCGCCGGCAAGCTCACGCTTACCGAGACCGCCAAGATCGAGGTCGAGCTGAAGGTCGCCATGCCGTCAGCCGCCAAGGTTCCCCCTTACGGCGTATTCGCCAGCGATTCACTGCCCACTGAGTGGAAGGAGGAAACCGGATGGCTGCTCCCCGAGGAAACCGAAACCGCATGATAACGTATGGACATCACGCTTGAGAGGGCCATACAGCGCGAGGCTGCCGATGCGCTGCTGAATATAGGCATATCGATTCCGCTTAAGGAATTCAAGCTGCCTTTCAGGAAACGCCCCGTGAAACTGCGTGTGACACTCAAAAGACCATATATGTCCGGGCAGATCCAGTTTGCCCGGACATATCTTTCAATGGAGGTCACAGCAGAGCAGATGGCGGCATTTACCAAAGAGGAACAGATGCGGTTCATGGCGAAGCACGGAGCAGCGCTCTGCCGGATGATAGCCTATACTATTTGCGTGGGACCGGTACGCCGTCTGTTTGTCCGGCCGGTGTCATGGTTTATCCGGAACTGTGTGGAGCAGCATATCATTCTGGCTGCCGCGCAGAAATTCGTAAGCCTGATGGGTACCGACCCTTTTATTCCTATTATCAGATTAGCCGAACGGACGAATCCGATGAAGCTGAGACTGAGCCGGGCAGCGAAGGGGAGTTAAAGAGCGGTTACGAACCCTCCCATAGCCCCTTCGGATTTATATGGCAGGTGGCCGATGCCACAGGCTGGAGTGTGGACTATATCCTGAACAAAGTAAATTATCAGACCCTGATTATGATGCTGAGTGATGCCCCACGATACAAGAGCGGACACAAGGCATCACAGTCAAACAAGACAGCCGGCGCTACCGCAGAGGATGATGCCCGGGAAGTTGAAGGATTCTTCAGAAGCAATTTAAAACAGTGACACATGAAGCCCGTAGAGCTCGAAATATTCCTTCAGGACGGCCTGACCCCCGGTCTCAAAAAGGCCGGTCAGACCGTCAGTCGCTTTACCAATGACACCAAGCGTCAGCTCAAGGATGTCGCCGGAGCATTGACTGTGCAGCGCGGTATCGTGCGCGACCTTGAAAAACAGTACCGGGAACTTGAAAAATCTGTCAAGAAGATGGCTCCCGGGCAAGCTGCCGCAAAAGCCTCCTCCCAGCTTGCCGCTCTCAAAAAAGAACTCGACGCGGAGAAGGTCGGACTGGAGGAACTGAAAAAACAGCAGAGAGAGCTCAAACTTGAGGCTGATAATGCCGGAGCATCGCTTAGGCAGCAGCTACGTAGTGTCCGTGAGGAGATTGCCACATTGTTGCTTGCATATCGGTCCTTGACAGATCAGGAAAAACAAACTGCCCAGGGCAAAGAGCTTGCCAGGCACATCGACGAGCTTACGGAGAAAGCCGGCAAACTGAATGATGCTATTGCCGACACCTCTCAGGCAGTTACTAACGCCGCATCCGACTCAAGAGGGTTTGACCAGTTGGCGGGAGGCATACAGCTCGTCGTTGATGGATTCGGACTTGCTACCGCCGGAGCCCAGGCACTTGGATTAAGCGAGTCCGATCTTATGGAGGTTCAGACACAACTTCAGACGGCGCTTGTGGCGAGCAATGCATTGACTTCAATGCAGGTCAATCTTCAGAAACAGTCTGCCCTCATGCAGGGTGTAAATGTCATACAGACCAAGGCTGCCGCCACAGCCGAAACAATCCGTACATGGGCGGTAGGTCGTGGTGTGATTGCCACCAAGGCAGCCACGATAGCACAGGCAGCTTTCAACGCCGTGGCAAAGGCTAATCCTTACGTACTGCTTGCTATGGCAGTTGTAACTGTTGTCGGGGCTTTGTATGCCTTTGCGAAAGGGAATGAGGCTGCTAAGAAGGCAGAGGAGGAACGCCAGGCACAACTTGAACGTACCAAGGAGATAAATGAAGGCATAGCCCGGTCCATAGGTGAAAGCGCCGGTTCCCAGATTGCGGCATATAATAAGTTACAACGTGCGTGGAAGGCTCTTGGAGATGACATGGCCAAACGCAGGAAATTCGTTGATGAGAATAAAAAGGCATTTCAGGAACTGGGTCTGTCGGTCAACAGCGTCAAGGATGCCGAGGAGGTTCTGGTCAATAACACAAGCAATGTGGTGCAGTCTTTTATCCTCCGTGCGAAAGCTGCTGCATTGGATAAAGCGGTCACACAGGCTTATTCCACTATGTTGGAAAGACAGGATCTTGCGCGACGCAATGCGAGATATACGGTTAAATCTCAAGGGGACGAAATAAGCTATGCAGATGCCCAGGCAAGAGGTATGGCCGGCGTCCGTGCTGTGCCTCATGAACATGTGAGAGCTAATGGAGGAGGCGCCACAATGAGCAGCTGGACGACATATACATACGAAGTCAGCGATGCAGGTGCTTACAATGCCGCCAGTAATCGGTTGGCTCTTGAGGCGCGTGACCGGGAGATTCAGGCTGCAACGGCTGAGGCTGACCGCCGTGTCAACGACTTGCAGAAAGAGATAGGTGCGACTGAAGAAGCACTTGATGCACTTAAAATACCTCAGATGACCGGAGGTGGAGGTACGACATCAACAACTTCCACCACAAACACCACCAAAGAGGACAGACTTGAGGCTGCGCGAAAGGAAGCTGAGGAGTTGCAGAAACTTCGTTGGCAGAATGAGCAGGATGAAATAAACCAGATGGCTGACGGCGCAGAGCGTCGTCGCCGACAGATTGCCCTGGACTATAAAAAAGAACTTGCCGAGATAGAAGCCCAAAGGGCATCTTTCAAAGCGCTGAACAAAGAATCCGGAGCAACAGGTCTAAATGCCGACGGATTGACTGAAACACAGCAGACCGAAATAGACAGAGCCGGACGCATTGCTCTTGAGAACCGGAATAAAGCCATGCAGGAAGTCTATCAACTCGAACTGCAGCACATGGAGGAATATCTGAAGGAGTACGGTACATTCCAACAGAAAAAACTCGCCATGGCGGAAGAATACGACCGTAAAATAGCTGAAGCCTCCGATGAATGGGTTAAGAAGTCCCTGGAAAAGGAGAAGGCAACGGCCCTTCAGAACATAGAAATAGATGCGATCAAGCAGTCAGTGGACTGGGGAAGTGTGTTTAGTGGTTTCGGCACCATGTTCCGCGATCAGCTTGAACCTACCATTGCCAAACTTCGGGCAATTTCCGAGACTGAGGAATTCCGGAATTCAGACCTTCAGGATCAGCAGACCCTCTATGAGCTTATCGCCAAGCTCGAAGAGGCAAACACATCATGGGACAGTGGAATATTCGTTACTCTCGGGAACGACCTCACAGCATATCAGACGGCCATGCGTAATTACATGGACGCCCAGGATAAAGAGCGGCTTGCGACGGAAGCATTAACCGTGGCGAAGAGAAAACTCGCCCAGGCAGAACAAAGCGGCAATGCCGATGCCATTACTGCCGCTAAAGCGGAAGTGGCGACCGCCACCACAAATATGAATGAGGCATCCGACCGGGTGCGCTCCTTCGGTGCAGGTGTGCAGGAGGCCTCCAATAGCCTTCAGACATCTACCATGCGCGTCAATAATATGTTCAATACGCTTGTGTCCAGTCTTGCCGGACTTAAATCCGGCAGTCTGCAGGGCGTGGGTGAGAGTCTGATGAGCCTTGACAAACTCTTTAATAACAGTGGCATCACAAACGCCGTTGGCGGAGCTCTTGCAAAGGGCATGTCAAAACTGCTCGGTAATTCAGCTATCGGAAAAAGTGTTTCTGAGGCTCTTGGCAACAGCGGACTGATCGGACAGATTATATCAGCCGTTCTTTCTCTGCTTGATATCCTCAAAGATGGCATAGGAGTCCTGGTGTCAAGTTTGATCGATACCGTACTCAATGCCATATCCGGCATACTCAAGAATCTGTTGAACGGAAAGATGTTCGTTCAGATAGGCCAGTCGCTCATCGACGGTATTGCCGGCATATTTGATGCCATTACATTCGGAGGTTTTACCTCATGGTTCAGCTCAAGCAATGCCAAGGAGGTCCAGGAGACCATTGACAAACTCACAGAGCGAAACGAATTGCTCCAGACTGCCATCGAGGACCTGACCGATGAAATCAAAGCAAGCAAAGGGACGAAGAGCGTTGCAGCATACCGGGACGCATACAACTATCAGCGCGAGACAAATGCCAATTATCTCGGCATCGCCCAGGCCCAGGCAGGATATCACGGCGCCCACCACAGTTGGAATTACTATTGGGACGGATTCTCTCAGGAACAGATTGAGCGCCTGAGCCGTCAGATCGGACGCTCGTGGGATGGCAATATCTGGAGTCTGTCGCCGGAGGAGATGAAGATGCTCCGTGCCAATGTCGATATGTGGAAACAGATCCAGGACTCCGGCAAAGGCGGATACGGTGGCAGACTGACCGAAAAACTTGACGACTATATCGCCCAAGCCGGCAAGCTCGAGGAGCTGACAAACGAACTATACGAAGGATTAACCGGGATGTCCTTCGATTCGATGTATGACAGCTTCATTGACCAGCTCATGGACATGGAGGCAAGCGCGGAGGATGTTGCTGACAATATCAGCGAATACTTCATGCGAGCCATGCTTTCTAACAAAATCGGCGAAATGTATGCCGACAAGCTGGAGGAATGGTGGAAGAAGTTCGGGAAGGCTATGGAAGACAATGACCTTACCGAAGCCGAACGCAATGCCCTGTCTGAAGAGTACATGAGATATGTCGAGGAAGCCATGAAGCTCCGCGACAAACTCGCTGCAGCTACCGGTTACGGCAGTGATGACAAAGGTACATCGCAGTCCGGAAAGGCCGGCAGTTATAACGCCATGAGCCAGGACCAGGGTACGAAACTCGAAGGACTGTTTGTCTCGGTGCAGGGCCATGTGGCCAATATCGACACCATTGTTGAAAATGTGGCCGAGCGCATGAGTGCTGCCGAGGGATACCTTGCCCAGATTGCCGAGAATACGAAATCTAATGCGGCGTCTGCCGAAGAGATAAAGGACCTGCTTATAAAAATCGCCAGAGACGGCATCAGAACCAAATAATAATGGATACAACCGCACTGAAGGGTCTTGTCATCATAAACGGCAAGGATATATGGACTGAATTCGGAGCCTTTCTTACCGAAGAGAAGAAGGGCGGCCGGGACAATCTCACATCCATAATGGCACCGTCAAAGGTGAAAAGCCATGTCGGCGTCAACATCCGGGAACATGACGGCACCAAATATTCCGGGAAACTCGATGTCAAAAACGAAGAACGGGATGTCACACTGCACTTCGCCATATTTGCCGGAACCAGGAATGAGTGGCTGATAAGATATCGCTCGTTCATAACATTCCTCAAGACCGGGGAAAACGGATGGCTTTCGGTGCGGTTGCCGGAACTCGGGTTGACCATGCGCATGTTCTATGTCGATTGTCCGGGCTACAAGCCGCTCACATATCTCCATAACGAAGGAGTACAGGCAAGCCGCTTCAAGGTGAAATTCCGCGAGCCTGTACCGTCATTCTAACTGAATTAAAACGCCGTTCAAAAATGCTTATAACGATATACGACAAAGTCGGGAACCCGAAAGTGGAACTGTCCCCTAACGACAGCTCCACCCAGGCGACAGAGATACAGGGCGACAATGTCCTGACTCTCTCGTTCACCCATTACGAGCATATAGACCTTGAGGTCGATGACTACGCCGACTTCGAGGGTGAGCGCTACTGGCTCACCGAGAAATACCGTCCGAAGCAGAAATCCACGAAAGAGTGGAGCTACGACATCAAGCTATATGGTGTGGAGAGCATGATCAAGCGTCTGCTCGTAATCAAGACCGTTGACAACGAGGAAGAGCCGGTGTTCACTCTGACCGCACCGCCCCGGGAACATGTAGCGATGATAGTCCGCTGCATGAACGACGGCATGGGCAACATCACGGACTGGAAGGCCGGACAGGTCGACGGCACCGAGAACATCGTTATCGACTACTTCGGCAAGTACTGCGACCAGGCTCTCAAGGAGATTGCCGAGAAAGTCGGCGCCGAATGGTGGGTGGAAGGCCAAACCGTCAACATCTGCAAATGTGAGCATGGCGAGCCGGTTTTCATGGGCTATGACAAAGGGCTGACCGGCATAGAACCGACAACCGCCGACAATGTGGATTTTTATACACGCCTGTACCCCGTGGGCAGCAGTCGCAACATAGACCGCGAGAAATACGGATATTCCCGGCTACAGTTGCCCGGCGGCCAGAAATATGTCGAGATGAATGCCGACAAATATGGCCGCGTGGATCATTACGAGGCCGACGCATTCGCGGACATATATCCGCGTCGCACCGGTGTGGTAAGCAGCGTCCGGAGCGAAGTCAAGACCGGTGAGGACGGAAAACCATTCACAATTTACTATTTCCGCGACGACAGTCTGCCGTTCAATCCCAACGACTATGAAATCGGCGGTCTGGTCAAGCGAGTGTCATTCCAGGAAGGGGGCGAGCTCGCCGGACTCGGAGACGAGGAAGACGGTACATATTATTTCGAGGTAAACTACAACAGCGACACCCGGGAATTCGAGATAATCACCATCTGGCCCTATGACGACGACACACAGTTGCCCGGCGGCACTCTCGTGCCGAAAGCCGGCGACAAATATATTCTGTGGAATCTCAGGATGCCGGACGAATATTACGCCCTTGCCGAAGAAGAATTCCTTACTGCTGTAAATAAATATAATGCAGACCATAATCTCGACCTCACTGTTTACAAGGCATCCACGGACCATGTATGGATAGAGGACAATGGCATCGAGCTCTCGATAGGCCGCAGGGTGCGCCTCGAGAGCGAGGAATATTTTCCTGAATTCGGATACCGGGACAGCCGCATTACCCGGATAACCCGCAAGGTCAATCTTCCGTCGCAGATGGATATCGAGATTGGCGATGCTCTGAGCAGGACATCGATGCAGCGCATATCCGATTCCGTCAGCGATGCCAAGAGTTATGCCCGGTCAATCGGAGAGTCAACGGCTCTCCCGGACATCATACGCACATGGGACAAGACTGTGCCGACCGACAACAACCTCTTTTCGGCCCGGCGCAGTCAAAGGGAGTTTATCAGCAAGAACAGCCCCGACCGCGCCAAAAAGAAAATCATATTCGAGGAAGGTATTGATGCCGGTGATTTTATCGCCGGGGCGCAGGGAGGTTCCATAGATGGCAAAGGAAACGCAGAATTGCTGTCTCTGGTGGTGCGACTGCTGATGAGCAGCCCTAAATTTGTTGACGGATTGACCGGCGAAGGATGGCGTATCTGGCTTGAGGAAGGGTTGTCACATCTCACAGTGGACAAACTCACCGTGCGCCAGGTAATGACTGTCCTCGAGTTGCTGATTGAGAAGATCCGGAGCGTAGGCGGACAGATATGCGTGTCTGCGGCCAATGGCAAAATCAAGGAAGTTTATAATGACGGCAGCGACTATCATATAACATTTGAGACTCCCAATTCATTTGCCGTCGGGGACCTTATGCGTTGCCAGACATTCACCAATGGGCATCTGAAAAGTTACTGGGTGGAAATCAACGGTGTCAGAAGCACTGGCGTCAGGGTGGATTTACGCAGTTTTGAAGGTCAGTCAGCACCTGAACCCGGTGATGAGTGCGTGCTGATGGGCAATACCACGGACAAGAATCGACAGAACCTCATACTCATATCAGCCACCGAGGATGGACAGCCGCGTATCGATGTCCTCGACGGCGTGCATGACAAGAATTTCACAGACTGTCTCCGTGTGCGTCTTGGAAACCTTGACGGCATAACCGATGACTGGTTCCCGGCAGACAATCAGCCCCACGGCAACGGTCTGTATTCCGACAACGCATACCTGCGAGGCACCTTCCTCCTTGTCACCGGCGAGGACATCAAGACCAAATTCGAGATAGTCGAAGGCAAGATTGAAAGCATGGTCGAGGCCGTGCGCAATGATTTTGTCATAGACAAAGGGTATCTGAGCAATCCGGCATTTGCCACCGGCATGGAAAAATGGGATACACAGAACGAAGCCGTATTCTTCCTCGTCGGCAACAAGTGGATATGGGCCAACAACAATGTCCTCACCAGGAAAGGGAATTGCGCAAGCGTTACCAAAGATGACGGGCGCACAGTGGTGCGCATCGTCAACAAATATATACTGCAGAAGAATGCCAATCTCCGCAGCAAACCCACGTTTGAAACTAACGCCGACGGCAAGAAGGAGGCTCTGCCGGTTTATTTGAGCTTCTTCTATCGTTGTGTCAAACCGGGTAAGCTGACAGTCAGATTCGACAGCGTGGATAAAACCGGCTTCGAGAACTTCAATTCGTTTGATATTGAAGAAGAACTTGTGGAAACCGCCGGTTATGTCCAGTTCAATTGTGACGGTCTCTGGAACGGAACCGGCGACTTCAGGCTGTCGTTCACCGGCGAGATCTATCTGTATATGCTTGTCATGTCAACTGACAAGGTAGAGGCGCTCACATACAAGTACCGCACATTGTTCGAGCAGTCCGAAAAACTGATAAAGATAGCGGCGCAGAATTTTGACAGCGACGGCAAGGTCCTGGCTGAATCCGGAATACTGACCACGGCGCAGATGACCGGGCTATACGCCATCGACAGTGATGGCAATCTCCGGGCATTTGTCGGGGCAGGCCAGGACGGTGTCAAAATCAAGGCTGACAATATACAGCTTGAAGGCATAGTGACCGCCAACGGCAATTTCAAGATACTTGAGGACGGCAGCATAGAGACAATCAACGGCAAATTCACCGGAGAAATCAACGCCAATAAAGGGACGATTGGAGGTTTTATCATTGATGAGTCAAGCATAAGGTCAGAGAACGGTTATACAAACCCGAGTACCGGAGAAAAAATAACTACGAGCCGATTTTCTTTATTTTCAAAAGGAAGTCCTTGGTTGGGTTTCCATGACGCATATAGGGGTGTAAGGCTTGGTCTTGACACAATGCCTCTCGGTTCTGCTGTTGGAGCGGCTCAGATATATGTCAGCAACTCAACGCCATCAGAATTATATGAAAACTACGGAGTTTACATTAATGTTTCGGGTGGCCGTAGAAATATTGGCTTGTGGATGTTTGGAGACATTCATGCGACGGCCCGTAATTATCACGTAATAAATGGAGATACATATTTCAATGGTGCAAAAGGCCTGAGAATCGCTATGGATATGAATGCCGATACCGGAGCTTTTTCGCGATACTATGAAGGCGTGACATTCGGATTCAATGACTATGACCTCGACAAAGTTCGCTTCCAAGTACAGAATGGACTAATCATCGGAGTGAAAAAAGAATAAACCAAAGATTATGGCAAAAATCAATTTTCAGCAATTCAGAATCCCGGCAGGGATAGACAGATGCAGGTATCAGACCGGCGATGCCCGGGAGAGCGTTGCAAACATGCTGTACCTTAATGTCAACGGCATACGCGCACATGCCCTCGCACTCAAAATATACCGTAGCGAAGGCGAAACCGACTTCACTGAAGAAGAAGTGAGAACCCTTCAAGAAGTGGCCAACACCTATGCCACGCCGGCGTTCATCGACGGACTGCGAGCGCAACTGGAAGGAGGTGCGGAATGAAAGTGATATACAACCGCCTCATCCCGTTCCGGGGCTTCAAGTGCATCAACCTGTTCGGAATCCTTTTCGTCCGGAAAGGCTGTTCCATGACCCCGACCGACTTCAACCACGAGGCCATACATACGGCGCAGATGAAGGAACTGCTTTACCTTCCCTTCTATCTGCTCTATGTCTTGGAATGGCTGTATCGTCTGATGCAGCTCCAAGACAGCAGAAAAGCCTACCGCGCCATATCCCATGAAAGGGAGGCATACGACAACCAGGTAAATCCGGATTATCTCACAGAACGCAAACCCTATAATCAATTCAAAAAACTATGGCACTGACACAGGCAGAAAAAAACGAACTTCTCAACGCAATCAAAGCGGAATCGCAGAGCGTTGACGAACTGACCCAGGTGACGAGCCTCGACGGCATAGTATCGTTGCCGGCAATCCGGGGAAACGAGGTTGTCAGCGCCCCGGTGTCGCTACTCCGCAAACCGGCGGAGGATGCGGCGAAGACGGCTAATGCTGCAGCTTCAAGTGCAAATACTGCCGCCTCCCAAGCCAACACAGCACGGGATCAGGCAGCAGAGGCCGCCTCGACCGCCAATGCCGCCGCTGTCAATGCTGATGAAGCGGCACAGGCGGCAAATGACGCTGTCGCGGCAGCCCAGGCCGTAGTGCAGGATTACAGGGAAACCGCAGAGGCGGCCCGTGAAGGAGCCACCGCCCGGTTCTCGCGGTTTGTGACCATTGCCGTAACGACAGAGAGCATGAGTATAGTCCCGTCTTCCGGCGGAGAGATTGTCTATCTGTCCGCGAAGCACGCTTTCGCCTTCCTTTACAACGGTAAATATTACCTCTCATGGAAGAGTGAAACTTATCCCATGCAGATGTACAACGAGAATATCGCGCAGGTCAAGAGAGACAAACTGTTCCTCTGCGGCGAGACCCTCTATGTGTGGAGCGAAGAGAAACAGACCCTCATCGAGGCAAGCGGCAAAGGGAACGGCAGCGGTTTCTACAATGTCACCGAGCAGCAGCCTCTGACTTCCGGCTACTATACCAAAGCGACTGCCGTAGCCGCGCTCGCCAACGCCGATATCGATGACGAGCAGAAACGGGGCATGATCATCACCTTCGAGTCCGCGCCCGGCAAATGGGAGGATTACCGGTTCACCGGCACCGCCATCTCCATGTTCCTGACTGAAGGCGCATGGGAACAGTACGGAGCCGACGGTGTTGTCAAGAAGATCACACTCAACGGAAACCCCATAGTCCCAGATGAACAGGGAAATGTCAACATCAATACCGACCAGATCAACGTTGACGAGAGTCTTGACACAGACAGCACCAATCCCGTCCAGAATAAAGTTGTCGCCGGAAAAGTCGCCGAGCTTGAAGCCGGGACGCTTTTCAACAGCGAAGTCATAGAAAACGATGACAGCACCGTCACCGTACAGTTGAAAAGCAAGAGTGCTGTAATCACCGAATTCACACTCCCTGCCGGGGGCGGCGGAGGCGGCGAGTCCGCCACCACGAAAATTGTCCTCGGAGCCAGTGTGGACAAACCCACCGTGAAACTCGGCGACAGCGTTAAGCTGACATTTGCCTACGACCATCAGAACGCCGGAGGCGACGAAGCCGGGACGAGCACGGGACAGAAAGCCACCATCGACATTCAGGTTAAACGCGGAGCCGTGCAGACCTACCACGAAACGCGACAGGATGTGGCAAAAGGCAGCTATGAGCTGGACATCACCAAATACCTCCTTCTCGGCTCCCATGACATATATGTGGTTGCGACCACTACGGATCCCAACACCGGGAAGCAGCAGCGCAAGCAGGCCTATATTTCCGTAAGGACACTCACGCTGTCGCTCTCCAGCTCATACAATATATCGCAGGGGCTCAGTTCCGGCGGCTTCGGCAACAGCGAAACCATCGAGATACCGTATACCGTATCCGGCACCGGCACAAAGGCTGTCGCGCTGTATGTCGACGGCAAGCAGCGCAACCTGCATTCGGTGACCAGGAGCGGCGTCGTAAACGATCACTTCGCACTTGCCATGTCGGGCCTGAACGTGGGGCGTCACACCGTGCAGATGGTGGCCACGATGGAAGTGGACGGTCTCACCCTGAAAAGCGAGAGCATATACTTCGACATATTCAAGCGAGGGTCATCAGGCTCCTTTATAGGTATCAAGACTACCCATGAGGACGGACGCATACTCGAGGGAACAGCACACAAAACTCCGAAGATCACCGTCGGCCAATACGAGAAATGTTCCTTCGACTTCGTGGCCTACGACCCGTCCGTCACCCCGGCCATCATCGAGATATACCGCAACGGTAACCGCGAACGCACTGCCGCCGTACCGAGGACAGTGCAGAACTACTCGAACCGGTTCACCGAGAAAGGCGAAACAACACTCACCTTCAAGACCGGCAGCACGAGCTATGACATATCCGTCGATGTCACCGAGAGCGGCATTGACATAAGCGAGGCCACCTACGGTCTGCAGCTCAAGCTCGATGCCGCCGGACGCAGCAACGGCGAGACCGACCCTGCACAATGGGAGTCGAACGGTGTTAGAACGACATTTGAAGGCTTCGACTGGGAGAGCAGCGGATGGATAGACGGAGCACTCAAGCTCACGAACGGAGCCCGGGCCACTATCGGCTACAAACCGTTTGCCTCCGATGTCAAGTCCAGGGGACTGACACTTGAATTCACAATGCGTGTCAGCAACGTAACCGACAAGTCCGCGCCTGTGGTAAGCTGCATCAACAACAGCAAGGGACTTCTCGTGACCACCTCCGAGGCGAGCTTCCGCACCGGACAGACCGTCACATACACCAACGAAGACGACCAGCAGGTGACCCGCGACATCAAGCTCGCCTCCAAATACGATTCCGACGATTGGAAGAAGGTCGCCCTCATAATAAGCACCTCCGCAGAGGGTCGCCTGATGGAACTCTACATCAACGGCAACCGCGCCGGCGCCGACATCTATGACTCGGCCTTCAGCTTTCAGCAGGACACGCCGCAGGACATCATCATCGAAGGTTCGGAGGCCGATGTAGAGATAAAGAACATCCGCATCTACAACCGTCCGCTGAGCGATGACGAGGAACTCGACAACCGCATTGTGGATGCCGACACGCTCGACGAGATGGTGCGTCTCTTCGACATCAACGATATTCTCAACGAGAACGGGGAGGTCGATATGGACAAGTTGCTGCTCAAAGGCAAGGGAGTCCTCCGTATCGTAAGGAAAAACAAACTCGACGATGTATTCGAGACCAACAACAAGAAGGCCGATTTCCTCGCCGATGTCTATTATTACTCCGCCTTGGGCCATCAGTACGATTTCGTACTGACCAACTGCTTCATCCGTATCCAGGGCACATCGTCGACCAAGTATCCGAGCAAGAATATCCGCATCTACTGCAGCAAGGGATCAGAACTGCTCTCGATGAGCGGCGACATGGTACAGGACGGCAACAGATATTCCATGCGTCCGGGCGCGATAGCCATGAACCTGTTCTGCTGCAAGAGCGACTATTCCGACTCATCCATGTCCCTGAATACAGGCTGGGCCAAGCTGTTCAACGATGTCATGAAGGAACTCGGGCTGCTCACTCCGCCACAGCGCCATCAGTACGAGCAGGGAGGCAACAGCCTCGCCTCCGTGACGGTGCGGTCCGCCATAGACGGCATGCCGATCGACATCTTCTGTGCAGAAACAGTCGACGGAGAGAACACCTATTACGGGCAGTACAACTTCAACAACGAAAAATCCAAGAGCGGTCGGCTGTTCGGCATGGAGGGTGTGGAAGGGTACACCCCCGAATGCCCGATGGCGCTTGAGACACTCAACAACACATCACCCGTCTGCCTGTTCAGGACCACAAGCGACGCGCAGCTTGCCGCCGACTTCGATGCCGGCATGGAGGTCAACTACGGCATCGACACCAACGGCAAGGCGCAGAGTGACGGCGATATCAAGTGGGCGGGTTTGCACGCGAAACAGCAGAATGCCCTGAAGAGGCTTTTCGGATGGCTGCGGGCCTGTGTCCCCTCCGGTGCCAAATCCACTGACCTCACCACCTATGTCAGCCAGAAGTTCAAGGACGAGATCAGCCAGTATTTCGACAAGGACTATATCCTGACCTACTACATAGACCGCAATTACGGACTTGGTGTGGATCAGTTTGTCAAGAACATAATCGTGCGCACATGGGACGGCCTGATATGGTACCTGACATACTACGACGGCGATACACAGGCCGGTAAGCGTAACGACTGCTTCCTTGTCTATGACTATACTACCATGCGTGACACATGGGACGCAGAGGCGAGCAAATACGCCATGGAAGGCTTCGACAGCGTCCTGTGGAACCTCTGCCTTGCGAATCTTCAGGACGACATCAGAAGGTGTGCCGCAAACTACCGCAGCGTGATGACAGTTGAAAGAGTCCTCGCCATGCTCATCGACGAGCAGTCCGGGAACTGGAGCGACCGCGCCTTCAACAAGAGCGGTTACCTGAAATACATCGCCCCGGCCACAAGGGAGATGTACGGCAAGATCTGGCCTTTCATCTACGCCCTGCAGGGCAGTAACGCCTCGCACCGCGCATACTTCATCAAGAACCGATTCGCGCTTCTGGACGCCATATATGGCACAAGCAACTTCACGAGCGACAACATAGACCTCTACATGGCCCGCGCCGCCGACGATGCCGCCGACCGAATCCGTGTCACCTCAAGCGAGCCTTACGCCTTCGGTTACGGCACCAACAACTCTCCGAACATAGCCAACACCGGGCTTGTGGCCGACGGAGCCGAAGCCGAGATTGCAATCACCGGGGCCTATACGGTAAATGACCCCCTGCGAGTCTACGGCGCAAGCCGCATAAAGAAACTTGACATGACAGGGGCCTCGAACCACCTCAAGAACGGACTGGACCTCGGCAAATGCACAGCCCTGCGCGAACTTAACCTGCAGAGCAGCGGCAGCGGTTCCACCGGATGGTGGCTAAGTATCAGCAACTGCCGACAGCTCCGCAAGCTCAACCTGCGCAACCAGGCACAGGCCAAGACCGGCGGCAGCACGAGCACGGCCCTTGACCTGACCAATCAGACACGCCTTGAGGACCTCGACGCGAGAGGCACGAAAGTACAGAGTGTCAATTTCGCCAAGGGTGCGCCGGTCACATCGGCAAAACTCCCGGCTACTATCACCACGCTCCGCCTTGAGTATCTCGCCAGACTCACGCAAAGCGGCCTGACTCTCGAGAACTATAGCAATGTCAAGACCATCGTTTTTGACAACTGTCCGCTACTCAATTGGGAAACCCTGCTTCAGCGTTGTTCAAATACGGACCGCATCCGCGTCACCGGCATAGACCGCGACGATGACGGAACATGGCTCAACAAATTTATGACGATGGGCGGTGTGGACGCAGACGGCAACTCGACCGATACCTGTGCCCTCGTCGGCACAGTCCGGCTCACACGCTACATGGAGCAGGAGCGCTATGACGAGATGTGCGCCCACTTCCCGGAACTCAATATCATACAGCCGGAATACTCGGTCATAGAACGTACAATGGGTGTTGCCGACGATGCCAACATCAGCAATCTTGACAACGAAACAGGCTACAAGTTCGGCAACGAGTATGTGCCAAGTGGTCATGTCCTTGCCCTCAAGCAGCGTCGCCATCGTGTCCTTGCCAAAATGACGCGCAAGCCAACGACGCGCCCGGTCAACATCGCCAACGTCGAGACCACTATGAATAACCTTGACGGCGAGATGACCTATTATCCCTTGCATGACGACGACTCCAACTATTACGCAGATGCAGACGCAGTTCGTAACTGTACTAAAGCGAAACTCGATTCTACCGAGGGCGATATAATGATGTATGAACCCGATGCGTGGCTCAAAGGAGTGTATGATTATCTCAATAACCGGCAGCTTGATTGCTACAGCAGCAATGACAAGGATCATGCACCTTCACGCCCGGATGTTGATGTCATCACGTTTGAACAGCTCCGGGACGAAGGTCTTGTCATTGTCGGCAAAAAGATAGTCGGCAAGACAACCCTTGCCGCGTCTTACACCAACGACAGTGCCTTCTCAGTGTGCCAGGTTGGAGTGTCTGCCTATAAGCGCGTGCGCTTCCCCTCTGTTCCCGGAACGGGACTCATGGGCGCCGTATTCTGCGATGCCGCCGGCAATGTCCTTGAAAACATCGTCGTCCCGACACTTTCACTGAGATTTCAGGACGGCATGTATCTGATAAAGGATGTCCCCGAAGGAGCGGTGACGCTTAACTTCACCATACGCAACACTGCACCTTTTGACAAAGTAGTATTGTCAAATACCGACAGAATCGAGGATATGGAACCCGACTGGTATTTCGATGCGGCCTATCTGTGCGCAGTGGTAGGCACATCGGTCGTTGACGGCAAATTCAGAGCCTGCGTTACCGGTGGCACAACGGTTGCCAATATGACCTGGACAGACTTCAACTACTACAGTGCCCAGCGAGGAATGCAGCAGATTGACTGGATGATGCACAACCGCATCGCCAACTTCTTCTATGCCGTCCATGGGCGCCGGGACTCACAGGAGGTGTGCGGTGCCGGTTCACATACAGTCAGCCGTATTACCGGCGGAACCATGAGTCATGGAATGCAGGAAACAGTAGGATACGAAGCAGCCAAAATCATCAATCCTAATGTGACCAATTCACTGATTGAAAATCTTGTCCACCAGTATGCCTGGTATGTCAACGAAGGCACCGGAATACAGGCGGCAACAGTTGAACAGGTCAACAATACCTGCTGTCTCGGATATGAGGACATCTACAATCACAAATATGACATGATGGACTGTGTGGATGTTCCCAATACGAGCGGCAGGGAAAACCAATACCGAATATGGATGCCCGACGGTAGCATACGATGGGTGAAATGCACCACAGCAAGCGGAACATGGATAACCGAAGTCGCCCACGGTCTGTATATGGACATGGTACCAGTTGCCGCAAGCGGCGGCAGCTCCTCCACATATTACTGCGACTATGTTTGGTATTCAGGCGCAATAGGCCGTGTGGTCTATCGCGGCAACAGCTACGCGTATGCGAATGGCGGCGTGTCGTACGCGAATGCGAGTTTCGATGCATCGTATGCGAGCACGAGTGTCGGGTCGCGTCTGGCCTTCCGCGGCAAACTCGTCAAAGCGCAGAGCGTGACCGCGTACAAAGCGATAGTCGAAGTTGCGTGATCGAAAAGCGGAAAAGCGGTCGCGCAGCGACCCAAAGCGAAAAGCGAAAAAGAATGGCCTTCGGACAATGTTCGGAGGCCATTCAAGTACTGAGCCGGGATCTTCCAGCCTCCCGGCGAAGCCGGGTCGAAATTTTTTTGAAAAAGGGGTGTTCAGGGAAGCACCTCAGAGGTACGCTTCGTTTTGAAACGGAGAATCGTTTCGTTTTATTTTTGGCACGTTTCGTTCTGAGAGCGTCGCACGTTTCGTTTTGCGGATTATACAGTAATAACTTTAACTTACGCATTATGAGAAAAATCTTACGAACATTAGGAATGAGGTGTGCGGTGGCCACCATCGCCATCTTATCATCCGCTCCAGTGTACGCGTTCACCCCCGAAAAGGGCAAAATCTACGCTTACTCTATGAAAGACGGAGGCTCTTTGCACGCCAAACAATTTTATTCGTTCGATATTAACTCTCCAACGACGGGAACAATTCTCGGCAACGCTGAGGAGTTGGGCGGGAAAGCTTTTGAAGCTGGCACATTCCTATCCAATGGTGAATTTATTGGCTTTTATAAAAGTGCGAGTGGTGAATTCGTATACAAGCACGTTTCACTAAAACCAAATGGCTATTGGGGAGACATTTGCGATCCTCAATACTCTTCAGACTTTTTGAAAGTCTCAGATCTTGCATATGATGGTGAAACAGTTTATGCATGGTATCAGGACAATAATAGTGTTTGGTCATTAGGTAAAGTCAATATTAATAATGGCGTGATTACACGGGTAGGGAAAACGTCTGATATGCAGATGATGGCCATCACTGCGGGGAACGGAACCCTGTATGGCATCGGAAAAGATGAATATGTCTATTCAATCTCTCCTTCCTCTGGCGCAATTTCAAAGTTAACAATATTGCTGAAGAGTCTTAATGGAGTAGCACAGTCTGCTAGCTTCGATAGTGCATCCGGTACAATTATATGGGCAAAACAAGAATACTATACTGACCCTGAAATCGTTTCGGTAAACCCAGAAAATGGAGAGTGCACCACTTTAGCTACCCTTCCTGATTCTCCTCAGCTTATCGGCCTCTATATCGTGCCGACGGCTAACGCTGCCACGCCCGGCCCGGTCACTGGCCTGACCGCTACAAACAATGGCGCAAATAACGACGTGGTGGTTTCCTTCACGATGCCTGCCGTTTCCAGCACCGGTGACGCGCTCGACGCCAATATGCAGGGGCTCACATACACCATCAAGGTGGATGAGCAGACTGTGATTGACAAGAAGGCTTCTACAGTCGGCGCTGCCGTTTCTGAGACACTCACAACCACCCCCGGAAACCACACTATTACGGTAGTTGCTTCTGTAGGTGACGAGGACAGCCGTGTTGTAACAACCGACCTCTTTGTAGGTGAGGATGCCCCCGGTGCCGTGAAGGACGCAAAGGCTGTGGCCGATGGAAATAACGTGACAATTACCTGGGCCGTTCCCGACGGTGCAAATGGCGGCAACTACGACAATGCGAAACTTGCCTACAAGGTGGTTCGCATGCCCGGCAACGTGACAGTAGCCGAAAGCACAACAGCCACCACAGCCTCCGATGTGATTTACACCGACGTATACAAGGCCTTTTCATACGTGATCAGCACTATCTATGATAATGCTGAGGTGGCCAGCGCAACCTCCACCAAGGTTCTCGCCGGTCCCGCCTTCGAGGTGACTGCCGCGAATCCCTACTATGTCGACTTCGAGAACAGCGAAAGCGCCGACGATGCAGGGTTCTTCTGCTCCGGCACAGGCGTTGGCGATGGTGAAGTGGCCGACCCGACTCTTAAGATTGTTGAAGAGGGAACAAACAAATACCTGAAGTATGATAGATCAGTTTCCGGCTATCAGGTTTCCAAACCTAAAGTATTTACCACGGCTATCAAATTTATCGGTAAACATACCTATCGTCTTTCCTACAGTTTCCGTTGCGGCCAGAATGGTACGACATTCGGAATGTATCTGTCCGACAGCCCGACAGCCAAGTGCAAGAATGTAAAAACCCTCAGGGATGCCGAGGAGTACGGTTATAATGCCAAGGATTGGGAACAGTTTTCTGACACCCGTGTGGCTCCGGTTGAATTCACCGTGGAGAAGACCGGTATCTATTTCGTGTCAATCCAGCATGACTATTCGAGCTGTGACTGGGACTTTGACAACTTCAAGGTAGAGGATGTCACCAAGCCTGCCGTTCCCAACGCACCCACCGAGATGACAGCCGTGACTGAAGTTCCCGGTTCACGCAAGGTGACAGTAAGTTTCCGTCTCCCCGCCGAGGACAAGAATGGCAACGACCCGAAACTCTCGTCGGTAGTTCTGAAGTGTGGTGACAACGTAATCAACACATGGACTGAAAACCTTGAGGCCAATTCCGTGCTTACATATGTGCATGAGAATGCTCCTCTTGGCAACTTGACATACTCCGTGACCGTCACCAACGCCGCCGGCACATCCGTTCCCGCCACAGCTGAGGTGAAAGTCGGCCACGACCACAACCTCTCGATTGTTTCTTCCGATGCTCCCGAGAGCACAATGAAGGGCAAGACAGTCAGCATCTCCGCTACAGTGCGCAACAATGGTATTCTCAAGGCTCCTCACGAGGGAACGACTTACACCCTTTCCCTTATGCGTAAGAGCAACGAGCGCGACGCATCAGTGGTGAAATCATGGGAAGGCGAGGCTCTCGAGTCGAATGCAGAGAAGACCTTCACCCACACTATGGAGATGGCCAACGATGCCGCAGAGAAGGAAACATACTTCTTCAACCTCGCCTATGAACCCTGACCAGGACCTCACCGACAACCAGTCGCGCGAGATGGAGATAGCAGTCGGTTCTCCCGAGACTCCCGTTCCCACCGAACTCAGGGCCGTATGGAACGAAGAGGGTAGTAAATACGACCTCACCTGGAAAGCTCCTGCCTATAATTCCGAGGATGTAACCTTGAGCGGCTACGAAGTATATTGCAACAAGGAAAAGGTGAGCGGTGACAACCTCGTGAAGGAAACCTCGTTTTCCTATCCCGTTGACAAAGTTGGCGATTTCGCCTTCTATGTAGTGGCTGTATACAACACAGGCAGCTCCCTGCCTTCCGAGACATTTAATACAACGAATACAGGTGTTGACGCTATCGCTGACGGCTCGCTGCAGGTTGAATCCAATGGCGACGTGCTTACAGTGAAGGGTGTCCAGGGCAATGTGGCAGTCTACACTCTCACCGGCGTGCGCCTGGCTTCAGCCGAAGCTAATGGTTCGGCAGTTGAATTTCGCCTTGCCGATGGCCTCTACATTCTGAACGCCAACGGAAGGTCCTTAAAAATATGCATGTAAACTAAATAACAATCAGCAGTTATGAATCTAACAAAATCATTGTCGCTCACATTCCTTCTCCTGTCGGGCATGGCTACGGCCAGCGCCGCCAGTTTCATCGAGGGAAAGATTTCGTACACTATCCTGTCGGAATCGGACAAGACTGTAGCTGTAGCAGCCAGTGCGCAGAAATACAGCGGCCAAATTGCCATTCCTGAGAAAGTAACTCACGAAGGTACGGAATATACTGTAACAGCCATCAGCAAGAGTGCATTTGCAAAATGTGTAAGTATGGTATCGGTCAACATGCCTGCCACCCTTACATCTGTAGGTGAGTTTGCATTTGACGGATGTGCGGCCCTCACCACTCTGGAGTTTCCTGCCAATATAACCACTATGGGTCAGTATGCGCTTCAGGGCTGTAATAACCTTAGCAATCTTGCTCTTCCCGAGAAACTGAAGGCCATCCCTGTAGGAATGCTCGTGAGTTGCGAGGCACTTGAAAGCCTGACGGTCCCGTCAGCTGTGACTGCTGTCGGTGACTGGGCATTCAATTATGCCACAGGATTGCAATCGGTAGTGCTTCCCGATGGCCTGAAGACCCTTGGAGAGGGTGCCTTTGCGGGCTGCAGCTCAATGTCAAGCGTCAAGTTGGGAAAAAGCCTTGAGTCCATTGGCCCCAATACTTTCCTCGAGTGCTCGGAACTTACTTCGATCGACCTTCCCGCCACGCTCCAGACAATCGGCTTCAATGCGTTCAGTAAATGCATCAAGTTGGCGGCAATCAATGTCGAGGAGGGGAATAAGTACATGGCTTCCTATCATGGAGCAATCTTTACTTCCGACCTGAAAACACTTCAGTTCACTCCTCCCGCAATCAAAGAGGTTGTTGTCCCCGATGAATGCACCAAGATCGGCGCATATGCGATGTCTTACAGTGGGGTGGAAAGAGTGACTGGATGCAAAAATCTTCTCGTTATTGAAGAATATGCGATGACGGGATGTAAGTCGTTGAATTATGTAGAATTAGGTAATAAACTTACCACCCTCGGAGATGACGCGTTCTCTTCAACCGCTATAGAATATATCACTCTCCCTGAGTCTCTTACATCAATGGGTAACAGAGTGTTCGAGAACTGTGGCGAGCTGAAGGCAATCGTAATCCCCGACCAGGTGAAGGAAATCGGCAATTACAACTTCTTCAACTGTATGAGCCTCCAGAGCGCCACATGGGGAAAGGGAGTGACATCGATGGGTGAATACGCTTTCCGCCACTGTCCGAACCTTACGACAATGGTCTGCAAGCCTGTCAATCCCGTTGCCATCTACGACGATACATATTTCGATGCCGATCAGTATACCACGATTCATGTATATGTTCCCGCGGCCTCCCTTAACGCATACAAGAGCGCCAAGAACTGGAACCGCTTCGCCAACATCTCTGCAATCACGGAATCCTCAATCACACTCGCAACCGGTGATGTCACCGCTACAAGCGCAACTGTGACAGGTCATCCCTCCGATGATACCATCTATTGGTATACCGGCGTTGAGACTCTGGCTAAATATGATGCAGAAACAATCTGGAGCACTCTTCTTTCCCAGTGGAAGGCGGAGGGCGGCGACTGGTATGCTGCATACTGCGAAAAGGCCCACAAGGGAGATGCCAGCCAGACATTCAACAACCTCACCCCCAACACAATGTATGCATGCTATGCATTTGCTGTTGACAGCGAAGGTAAGCTTGTGATTCCGGTGACCACTGCCACCTTCCTTACTGCTAATGACGTAAAGAGCCTCGCAATCAATGTCGGCAATATTTCCGGGACAAGCGCTCAGATCACAGTGACTCCCACCGACGACGAGACTCCCTGGTATGCAACAGTTGTGGCTAGGGCCGATTTCAAGGGCGAGAAGGCCTGGAGCGAGCTTGTGGACGCTTGGAAAGCGGAGGGTGAGAACTGGTTTGCCGGTTACACCGACAAAGCACACAAGGGTGAGTTTACCCAGACCTTCTCCGACCTTAAGGAAAACACCGAATACGTGGCATTCGCCTTTGCGGTGGACAACTCCGGTGCAATTCTGATGCCTCAGGTATCCGAGGAGTTCAACACCAAGACATTAGGCATAGAGGCTGTAGAAAGTGAGGCAGTGGCTGTCAATGTCAACGGCAACGTAATCTCTATCTCCGGCAACAATACAGCCTCTATCTACACTGTAGATGGTCGCCTCGTCGCAGTTTGCGGAGAGAATGGTCAGGAAGTAGCCCCCGGCATCTATCTGGTGCAGATTCAGGGTGCAACCGGCAAGACTGTAAAGATTATTATTGCTGTCCGATAAAAATTTTTGAATTGAGAAAAAATTAGGACTGATTCCATTTGCAGGAGTCAGTCCTTTTTGGTTATTTAGCTGTCGCCAAACAAAACCGAATAACCAATGCGCAAAAATAGTCATTTTAGCGGACAGCCGCTCTATGGTCAGGTGATAAAATTGCTTGACAAGTCAAACGTTCTTCAGTTCAGCCGAGAAAAAGGCGGTGAGCGCTACACCAAGCGCTTCAACTGCTGGATTCATCTTGCGGTGATGCTCTATGCCGTTATAATGCGTTTCGATTCATTACGCGAGATAACGGCCTCATTACTTGTAGAGACACGCAAACTGTCACATCTCGGTATTTCCTTCAAAATCGGACGCAGCACGCTTGCAGACGCCAATAAAAGACGCTCCGAAGCCATATTCGAGTCCATATACCGCGACTTGTATGCCAAATACCGTCATGTCCTTTCTTCGGACAGCCGCAGCCACAAGACTCCAAAATGGATGAAACGGCTACAGATTATCGACTCCACGACAATCACATTGTTCTCAAATCTGCTTTTCAAGGGTGTCGGGCGGCATCCCAGGACAGGCAAGAAGAAAGGCGGCATAAAGGTCCATACTGTAATCCATGCCAATGAAGGAGTTCCCTCCGACATAAAGTTCACGTCGGCAGCCACAAACGACTCGTTCATGCTCAAGCCCTCGACGCTCTCCAAGGGTGACATTATGGCCATGGACCGCGCTTATATCGACTATGAGAAGTTCGAGCAGCTTACACAACGCGGCGTGACATACGTCACCAAAATGAAGAAGAATCTGAAATACGCAATATTGTCAGATACGATGTATCAGACCCCGGAGGGTCTAATGGAGGCCAGGATACAGAATGTGGAGTTCACAAAACCAAAGAAAGGAGGAGAAACGATACGCCACAAATCGCGCATAATCACTTATGCGGATGTCAAAAAACGCAAGCTCATATCGCTGCTCACCAACGATATGGAGTCTGATCCCGGAGAAATTGCAGCCATATACCGTCAGAGATGGGAGATTGAGCTGCTTTTCAAGCAGATGAAGCAGAACTTCCCGCTGAAAT
>OGNF01000350.1_pt1 | contig 52501 bp, 44 predicted proteins | sample 1573321 | NCBI WGS metagenome assembly OGNF01 (sample SAMEA2581911, study PRJEB24529) | metagenome | biome: Human gut stool | place: China | collected 2011 | reverse complement strand
ATTCATGCCTAACTGTAATGTCGCCGAGTTGGATATCGTTATCCCGAACTCGCGTTATGAGCCATACGAGCGACACTTCGAGTTTAGTGGGGCCGAAATAGTTGAGGTGCTTAGTGGCTTGCCATACATAGCAGCCGTCGCGTGGCACATACTCGTAATATCTGCCGCCGAGGTATCCGATGCCGATTTCGAAGTCAATGTTGAGTCGGCGTGCGATGGGGAGGGAATAGCCGTAGGAGAAGCCTCCGCCGAAGCAAGCGCGGTCCCAGAGCGATCCGCCCGGCTGACCGCCCATATATCCCTTGCCGCCAAATTCAAAGTCGTAGGTGAGGGTCTGGAAATAGGCGCCGAGGTGATGGCCTGTGAGGGGTTTCTGATGAGCCTCCTTGCCAAACCACCAGCGCAATTCAAGGTCGCCGCCATATACACGCCAGTAGCGGTGGCGGCGGTTGGAACTCCACCAGCCATACATCCAGTTGGCATCTATCGAGAGATTCTTGCCGAGGTAGAACTCCACACCGATGTTTGGCACTGTGGCCGCGTCATAGAGCATGTTGGTGTTGATGTCCATATAGAATGGCTTGCATTCGATGGTCACGGTGTCGGGCTGCTCGGGTTCGGTGGGGAGCTGTTCGGTGATTTCAGGGAGTGTGGGCTGAGTCACAGGCTTTTGCAGCACATCGGGGGCCGGCACGCGCTCATACCAGAGGAGCACATTCGACTGGCGCAGTTCCGGGAAGAGGTTGCGATACATGTATCCATAAGGTATTCCACGTTTGAATTGCTTTACCTGCGTCACCTGGTCGCCGTTGGTCTGCATGCCGAGATCGGCCTCTCGCACCATACGGTTGAGCAGGTCGAGGGTCTCGCTGTGGAAAGGAACTTTCGGGTCTCGCTCCACGAGAGTCACCAGCCCGGGCCAGTCGCGGCCCAAGAAGCGGAACTTCAGCAGCGAATCGGGCACTGTGGAATGCATCTTTATAAACCGGAAGAGGGTCTCGGCACGGTGGCGCGAGAGTTCCTTGTTGTATTCGATTCCACCTTCGGGGGATGCGGCTCCGATCACGAGCACCTTGCGCAGGCGGAGCACTGAATCGTTCTGGCGTGCGTGCAGACGATCCACAATATCGGAGAGCGCACGCTCGTTGGCGGGAATCCTCAAATCGAGATAATGCCTTGCCACGGGGAAGTAGATCTTCACCGAATCGCAGATCATCTCTGCACGTAGGTGCAGAGAGAACACGATAAGCAGGCACATAAAAATAATACGCTTCATATGTCGTTTAGTCGATATTCTAAATACCTCGGAGTCGTACACAGTCCTGTTTCCAAGAGAAGTCATGTAACTTCATCCGGGTTGTTCAAGGCTTATTTGATAACTCAAATCCAGAATTAGATTTTTCGCTTAAGGTCGATTCTTTGGGGAATCGGGGTTGAATTTAGATCGAAAACAGTTTATTTAAATTTAAGTGGAGGCCGGACCTGAACCTTCGTTGTAAATTAGTTAAAAAGGTGAAATCAGGCGAAACCTCTTTAACGAAATACCCCCCCCCGATTAAAGCGTTGAGTGATAGCAAGTTGGCTTATAAATAGCGAGGACGGGGAAATCCCATGGATGCAAAATTATAAAAAATGTGTAGAAGTGCAAAATATTTCAAATGATTTTTTCAAATTATTTTTGGGAAATCATGATTTGTTAATGCGGCAGATAGTTGTTATATTTGTAGCCAAATCAAGACTCAAGGAATATGGAACTTTGGATTATATGGCTGATAGCCGCCGGAGTGCTGATACTGCTGGAACTCTTCACGCAGATGGTGTGGACACTATGTATGGGAATCGGTTGCCTGGTGGCTGCTCTTAGCGCAGGGCTGGATTTGGACCTTGTGTGGCAGATTGTCTTCGCCGGCGGTTCGGCGGTGGTGGCTTATATTCTTCTGATGCCTTTGGCTAAGCGCTGGCAGGAAAAGGCAGCGAGCCGCGAGGATTCGCGCACCGGTATGGATGCGCTGCTCGGTCGCCGTGGAACCGTCACCGAGGAGATACGCCCCGGCAAACTGGGTCGCGTGCGCATCGACGGCGACAGCTGGCAGGCACGTCTCGAGAGTCCGCAGGCCGAGGCCAAGCGGGGCGACACCGTGGTGGTCGCATCTTATGACAGTATAATTCTTACTGTAATGATGGATTAACCAAATAAATATTATTGATATGACAGGAATTACTCTTGCGGCAGTGATTGTGCTGCTAGCTATCGTGCTTATCTGGTCGGGTATCGTGGTGGTGCCCCAGTCGGAAACCCGTGTGATCGAACGTCTCGGCCGCTTCCACGCGGTGCTCTCGCCGGGCCTTAACTTCATCATACCCTTTATCGACCGTTCGAAGTCGATCTATGCCCGCGAGGTGGTGCCATCGCGTTTTGGCCGCCCGGAGGTGAGAATGGTTTCCACTAAGGTGATCGACCTCCGCGAGCAGGTGTATGATTTCCCTTCGCAGCAGGTGATTACCCGCGATAATGTGACCACGGAGATCAATGCCCTCCTCTATTTCCAGATCACCGACCCTAAGAAGGCGGTGTATGAGATTGAAAACCTCCCGAATGCTATTGAGAAACTGACGCAGACCTCTCTGCGAAATGTGATCGGCGAACTGGAGCTCGACGAGACCCTTACCTCCCGCGACACCATCAACTCAAAACTGCAGAATATCCTCGACGACGCCACCAACAAGTGGGGCGTGAAGGTGAACCGTGTGGAGCTGCAGGACATCACTCCTCCGGAGAGCGTGCGCGTGGCTATGGAGAAGCAGATGCAGGCTGAGCGCAACCGTCGTGCGGAGATCCTTAACGCGGAGGGTGAGAAGCAGTCGCTGATCCTTCGCTCGGAGGGTGAGAAAACGTCGAAGATCAATCAGGCCGAGGCCACGAAGCAGACCGAGATCCTGCGCGCCGAGGGCGAGGCAAGGGCAATCATCCTGAATGCCGAGGCCGAGGCCGAGGCTATCCGCAAGGTGGCTGAGGCTGTGGCGGCATCGAAGACCGACCCCGCCACATATATGCTGGCCGTGAAATACATCGACACGCTCAAGGAGATGACCTCGGGGAAGGACACTAAGACCGTCTATGTGCCCTATGAGGCATCATCGGTGCTCTCGTCGATCGGCTCCATCAAATCCCTCTGGACAGGAGAACACTAATCTTTTTTTGGACAGTAGAACTTTATTTTAGACAGGAGAACAGTAGAACAATCGTGTGAGTACATGTTCTCCTGTTCTCCTGTCCAAAAAAGTTCTCCTGTTCTCCTGTCCAAAAAGTTCTCCTGTTCTCCTGTCCAAAAAGTTCTCCTGTCTAAACATTAGAGTTCTTCTGTCGGGAGAAGGGATTCGAGGAATTCGGCGGCATCGGCCACGCAGTCGGGGCAGGCGCGGAGGACTTTGCCGGTGCCTTTGCCCTTGAGCTGGCCACAGATTGTGGCGCCGTTGCGTTCGCCGAATTCTTTCATAAGCTGTGCCACGGCGATGCGCGACTTATTGCGGTCGCCGATGGCTCCGCCGAGTACCACTGCGGCGCCAAGGAGAGCGCCGCAAGTGCCCTCCATCGTGCCCATTCCCAGGCCCATGCCGCTGCAGATACGCGTGGCATCCTCTTCGCTGATGCCGGCCAGGTCGCAATATGTGCAGGCCACCGACTGGGCGCAGTTCAGCGTTGCCTTGCGCTCACGGGCCTCCTCTATTCTTGATGTGAATTCTTTTGTCATAATCTGTTAATTATTATTTGGCCGACGAGGTGGTAGGTTCTGCTGTCGGAGCTGTACGCGATTGGCCGGGTGCGGTGAGGCGGTAGGCGTTGCATCCCAGGAAATTACCTGCCACTATTGCCAGATAGAAGATGGCGATGTCGGCGATATTCTCCAGAAGATATTCGTGGGGCAGACAGCAGATGTAGAAGGCGTCGGCGATGCAGTGGGGCAGCCCACAGAGGATAAAGGCGGGTATGCCGAAAAGCAATGGCAGCCAATGTCCCTTCGAGGCGTTCTGCACGGCCAATGTCATGATGAAACCGCAACCGATTGCCAGCACCCCTGCACGCAGCGGCCCATAGTCAAGACGGGCGTTGATTATGCCGGTGGCCGCCTCCGTCATCGCGGAATTGTTGATGGCTAGGGCGAGCGCCAGACAGCCCGCGATGTTGAGACCGAGCATAGTGAGTAGCCAGGCATAATCGCGGGGATTTCGCCATACAAACTGAGCCTTCCCCGTGAAGAGATTCAAGCCCATGCTTACCACTGCAATCAGGCCGAAAGCGAAGAGACAGGCGCCAACCACACCACCCACACGCAGGAAGATTGTGCCACCGAGTCCGATGCAGACTCCCGCCAGGATGCTTTTCCAGAAATATCTCATAAGGCTTTGCTAATCAGCAAACTCAAAATTAGAAATTCAAATTAGAAATTCAAATTCCAAATTCCAAATTCAAAATTCAAAATTCAAAATTATTCACGCTTCCGGGCGGCTTTCGCAGTATAGGCAACGAAGACCGTTTCCGTCGGCTGCCGGGCGGAACAGGCTCTCGCAGTGCTCCACATTGCTGATGCAGCGGGGATTGCTGCAGCGGTACTGGCCGCGTACGGTGCCCTCGGGAATCAGGTCGCGATGTTTATCCTCCTTGTCGGCCCATTCGAGAAGCTTGAGCATCAGAGCCATGCGCACGAACTTACCATTCTCCACCTGGCGGAAATAGGCTGCACGCGGGTCGGAATCGACATCGGTGGCAATCTCATTTACGCGGGGGAGGGGATGGAGCACGCGCATGTCGGCCTTGGCGGCGCGCATCTTCTCGGCGGTGAGCACGAAACAGTCCTTCACACGGTTGTATTCATCCTCGTCGAGGAAGCGTTCCTTCTGGACGCGGGTCATATAGAGCACGTCGAGGTCGCCGATCACATCCTCTAAGTTGGACACCTCCACGCAAGGCATGCCGAGACGTTCGATCACCTCCGACTTCATGTAGGAGGGTATCTTCAGTTCGTCGGGAGCGATGAGCACAATCTTCGTACCCTTGAAGCGCGACATCGCCTTGATGAGGGAATGCACAGTGCGGCCGAACTTGAGGTCGCCGCAGAACCCGATGGTAAGGTTGTCGAGGCGGCCGAGTTCGCGGCGGATAGTGAGCAGGTCGGTAAGGGTCTGCGTGGGATGAGCGTGCGAGCCGTCGCCGGCATTGATCACAGGAGTGCGGCTGTTGAGCGCAGACTGCAGCGGTGCGCCCTCCACAGGGTGGCGCATCGCGATGATATCGGCGAAGCAATTGATCACGCGCGTGGTGTCGGCCACGGTCTCCCCCTTGCTTACAGAGGAATTGCGCGCATCGCTGAAACCAATCACATTGCCTCCGAGCTCCATCATCGCCGATGTGAACGACAGACGGGTGCGTGTGGAGGGTTCATAGAATAGCGTGGCCAGTTTGCGGCCGCGGCAGGCGTCGGCATATTTCGCACGGTTGGCGATGATGTCAAGGCCAAGGTTGATCACTTCCTCCAATTCTTCTGTGGAGAGATCCGTAGGGTCGATTACATGTCTCATGATCTATTCAATTGCTATTTCCTAAAAATCTTATTACCTAATTCTTATCCCTTATTACTTATTACTTAGTACTTAGACTTAGTTTCTCCAGCTTTCATCGGAGGGGCAGGCCATGAACTTGCGGAGGCGCACGGCGTCTTCGGGTTTGATATAGTCCTTCTCCACGGCCACATCGACGAGAGTGTCGAAGTTGGAGAGGCTGTGGTTTTCCACTCCGGCGGCGGCGAGACGGTCGAGGCCCTTCTGCATGCCATAGGTGAAGATGCTTATAACGCCGAGCACCTCTGCTCCGGCCTCGCGGAGAGCCTCCACCACGTCGATGCAGCTGCCTGCTGTGGAGATAAGGTCCTCGATCACTACAACTTTCGTGCCGGGAGCGAGGCGTCCTTCGATGCGGTTGTTGCGGCCATGGTCCTTGGCGCTACCGCGCACATATCCCATCGGCATACCGAGCAGATGGCCGGCGATGGCAGCGTGTGCGATGCCTGCCGTGCTCGTGCCCATCAGCGTCTCGGCCTCGGGATAATACTCCTTCACGGCGTCGGCGATGGCATGCTCCACAAGGTCGCGGGCCTTGGGGGAGGTGAGGATAAGACGGTTGTCGCAATATATGGGGCTCTTGATGCCGCTGGCCCATGTGAAGGGGTCGTCAGGGCGCAGGAACACTGCCTGAATCTCCAGCAGCGCGTTTGCTATCTCTTTTTCTTTCATTGGTTTTATTTAATGGGGCAGTCGCTCCGCGACTGATTGATTTTTATATTATTCTCCGAGGAAATCGCGGCATACGCGGCGGTAGGCGGCCACGGGGTCGGGTGCGGCTGTGATGGGACGGCCCACCACGATGAAATCGCTGCCTATCTCGCGGGCGCGTGCCGGCGATGTGATGCGGCTCTGGTCATCCTTCGCTGCATCCGGATAGCGGATACCAGGGGTTATCGTAAGGAAATCCTCTCCCGCTGCATCCTTCACAAGTCTTGCTTCCAATGGCGAACAAACCACTCCGTCGAGCCCTGCCTTGCGGGCGTTGCGGGCATAATGGGCGATGCAGTCGTTGATGGCGCCCGGAATGAGAAGTTGCTCGTTAAGAGCCTCCTGCGATGTGCTCGTCAACTGTGTTACGGCGATAATCAAGGGGCGGGTGCCATCAGTGCGACCCTCCTTGAGACCCTCAAGGGCAGCCTCCATCATAGCCACGCCGCCTCCGGCGTGTACATTCACCATATCCACGTCGAGACCCGAGAGCACGCGCATTGCCTTGCGCACCGTGTTGGGAATATCGTGGAGCTTAAGGTCGAGGAAGATCTTATGTCCGCGGCGGCGAATCTCGCGCACGATGTCGGGACCGGCAGAATAGTAGAGCTCCATACCGATCTTGAGAAAAGGCTTCTCGTCGGTAAACTTATCAAGGAATTCGAGTGTGGCCTCCGCTGTAGGGAAGTCGCACGCTATTATAACGTCTTTCTTCATAACTGTCAATATCTTTCGTATATGCGGCTATGCTTTAATGTTCAGTAAGTTCGGTAAGGTTTTTGATTCCATATCGGTCCATCGCTTCCGGGAGAGCGTTGATGATATCGCGGCAGGCATAGGGATTGATGAGATTGGCTGTGCCCACCTCTACGGCTGTGGCTCCCGCCATCATCATCTCAAGCACATTTTCGGCCGAAGCCACGCCACCGCAGCCCACCACAGGAATCTTGACGGCGTGGCTCACCTGCCATACCATCCTCAGGGCCACGGGGAACACCGCCTGTCCCGAGAAACCGCCCATCGTATTAGCCAGGACAGGGCGGCGCGTGCGCAGGTCGATACGCATGCCAAGCAATGTATTGATCACGCAGATGCCATCGGCGCCGGCATGTTCCGCAGCGCGGGCCATCTCCGTTATATCCGTCACGTTGGGAGTGAGTTTGACGATTACCGGCAGCGAAGTGACCTGTTTCACGGCGCGTACCACCTGTTCCACTGATGCCGCATGCGTGCCGAAGCTCATGCCTCCGCCGTGCACATTCGGGCAGCTCACGTTCAATTCGATAATAGCCACCTGCTCCTCGCCGTCGATGCGGCGGCAGCACTCGCGGTATTCATCAACGCCGAAGCCCGAGATATTGGCCACGACAGGTCCGGAATAGACACGGCGCATCTTCGGCAGCTCCTCGGAAATCACGGCATCGACGCCCGGATTCTGCAAACCAACCGAATTGAGCATACCCGCCTCGCACTCAGCCACTCGCGGCAACTCGTTGCCGAAGCGCGGATGGAGTGTGGTGCCCTTGAAGGAGAAGGAACCGAGCATATTGATGTCGTACCATTGCGCCATCTCATAGCCATAGCCGAAGCAACCGGAGGCCGGGATAATCGGGTTTTTCAGGGCAACGCCGCAAAGATTCACGGCAAGGCGCGGATTAGCGGCTGTATTATTCATTTCCATATGAGTTCCTCCTTTCCAAACACCGGACCATCTTTGCAGATTCTTTTAGCGCCGTCAGCGGTTTCCACCGAGCAGCACATGCAGGCACCGAATCCGCATCCCATCCTTGCCTCGAGACTCACCTCGCCGGGCGCCTCAACGCCCTGACAGAGGGCTCGAAGCATCGGCATCGGGCCGCAGGCATAGAAATAGGTGGGATTCAAGCCAATAGCCTTCATCGCATCGGTTACGTATCCGCGAGTGCCCAGGGAGCCGTCGAGCGTGGCGATATGGAACGGCACCTCCAGCGCCTCAAACATATCGCGCATAATCACGCGGTCGGCCGAATTGAAACCGAGAATCACCGTGGGTGTAATCCCGCTCTCCTTCAGCGTCTTGGCCAGGCCATAGATTGGAGGGCAGCCAACGCCACCGCCGAAAAGCAGCGGAGCATCGCCGGCACGTTCGGTGCGGAATCCGCGTCCCAGACCGGCCAGCATGTCGAGAGTAGTGCCCACCGGCATTTCTGCAAGAGCCTCCGTGCCGTGGCCTACAATGTCATAGACCATAATAAAGGACTCTGTATCGTAGCAGCACACAGAGATGGGGCGTCGCAGCGTGAAACCCGGAATGGCGATATCCACAAACTGTCCCGGCATCGAGAAGCAACTTGTGTCGCCACCCACGCGCATCAGCATGGTCCGGCCGCCGATGCGTCTGTGTTCCAATATCTTGTATTCGCTCTTAATCATCGTATCTTAATTATAAAGGCATCAGAGGGAAATCTCCGGAGCGGTATAGGCGAGAACGCCGCCGGCAATGGTGGCTTTCACACGGCCGTTGAGAGCCAGACCTTCGAAAGGAGTGGCCTTCCCTTTGGAGAGGAACTCATCGGGATTCACCTTGAAGTTTTCGCGGAGGTCAACCACCGTGATGTCTGCACGCGAGTCCTTTGCAATGCCGCCGTCGATACCGAAAATGCGTCTTGGTGCAAGAGCCATCAGTTCCACGAGGCGTTCCATGGAGAAATGGCCGGCGAGCACGCCGTAGGTATAGGCGGCCGGAAGCGAGAGTTCGAGGCCAGTTACGCCCATCGCGCTTTTCTCAAGGCCACGGCTCTTTTCTTCGGCTGAATGCGGAGCGTGGTCGGAGGCTATGATGTCGATTGTTCCGTCGGCGAGGCCGCGTACAATCTCCTGGCGGTCGGAAGCCGAACGGAGCGGCGGATTCATCTTGAAGCGTCCATCCTCCTGAAGGTCGTCCTCGCAGAAAGCCAGATAATGGGCGGCTGTCTCGCAGGTTACAGGAAGGCAACGTTCCTTGGCCTGACGCACGAGTCGCACGCTTTCGGCTGTGGACACATGGCAGATATGCAGGCGGCAGCCAGTCTGGGCGGCCAGTTTGATGTCGCGTTCCACCTCGCGCCATTCACTCTCCGAACTGATGCCACGGTGGCCGTTGGCGCGGGCATAACGTCCGGCATGGATGTAGCCCTTATTGAGAAGCGCTTCCACCTCGCAGTGGGCGGCCAGCACCTTGCCTGTAGCGGCCACCTCCTTCATGGCCTGACGCATCACGGCAGCATCCTGCACTCCCGATCCATCATCGGAGAACCCGGCAACAAGGGGTGCCAAAGCAGTGAAATCCACGGGTTCGGCGCCGAGGCGGCCGCGGGTGATCGAGGCATAGGGGAGCACTTCCACCGCTGCATCGCGACGGATGATGTCGAGTTGTTCGCCAAGTGTCTCGATGGAATCGGGCACCGGGTTGAGGTTGGGCATCGGGCATACGCTGGTAAAGCCGCCTCGAGCGGCAGCACGGGTGCCGCATTTGATGGTCTCCTTATAAGAGTAGCCGGGTTCGCGCAGATGCACATGGGCATCCACCAGGCCCGGGAGCACCGCCATGCCCGTGGCGTCAATCACGCGCCATCCCTCCGCGGCCGGAATCTCCGGCGCGGCATCATAAATCCTGCCGCGGCTCACGAGCAGGTCCTCGCGACGGCGACGGCCACTGCCGTCAAATACTTCACCACCCTTTATCAGCAAAGGAATATCTCTCTTGTCCATGGATGTCAGGTTTCAGGTTTAAGGTTTAAGGTGTTAGGTATCAATTAAAACTCCTGCCAACTCTTGATTTCCAGTTCGTCGGGGCGCATAGCGCAGAAGGCACGGATATATGCCGAGGCCAGGCGGGCGTTGGTGATCAGCGGGATATTGAGGTCGATGGCCGCGCGGCGAATCCGGTAGCCATTCGTAATCTCCTTGTCGGAATAATTGCGGGGGATATTCACCACAAGGTCGATCTCATGGCGGTGGAGCATGTCGATGGCCTGCGGGAAACCCTCCTCATCGGGCCAGTAGACGCGGGTGTTCTCCACGCCGTTCTCATCGAGATGGCGGCTTGTGCCCTCGGTGGCATAAAGAGTATAACCCTTGGCGCGGAGCAGCTGGGCGGCCTGGAGCAGGTCGCCTTTCTGCTTGCCGTTGCCAGTGGAGAGCAGCACGCTCTTGGCGGGAACGCGATGGCCCACGGAGAGCATACTTGTGAGCAGTGCCGCGCGGGCATCCTCGCCCAAGCAGCCCACCTCTCCGGTGCTCACCATGTCGACGCCCAGTTTCGGGTCGGCTTTCTGCAGACGGTTGAAGGAGAACTGGCTGGCCTTGACGCCCACATAGTCGAGGTCGAACACGCTCTTGTCGGGCTTCGACACGGGCAGGCCGAGCATAATCCTCGTGGCCAGTTCGATAAAGTTTATTTTCAGCACCTTGCTCACGAACGGGAAACTTCGCGAAGCGCGCAGGTTGCATTCAATCACCTTGATATCATTGTCGCGGGCGAGGAACTGGATATTGAAAGGTCCGGAGATGTTGAGTTCCTTCGCTATCTTCTTGGAAATCTTCTTGATGCGGCGGGCAGTCTCCACATATAGTTTCTGCGGGGGAAACTGGATTGTGGCATCGCCCGAATGGACACCGGCAAACTCGATATGCTCCGAGATGGCGTAGGCGATGATCTCGCCATTGCGGGCCACGGCATCCATTTCAACCTCCTTGGCGTGCTCGAGGAAGCGGGAAACCACCACGGGGTGGCGCTTCGACACATTAGCCGCCAGGGTGAGGAATCGTTCGAGTTCCTCGCGCGAAGAGCAAACATTCATAGCGGCGCCGGAAAGCACGTAAGAGGGGCGCACCAATACGGGGAATCCCACGCGGTCGACAAAGCGGTTGATATCATCCATCGAAGTCAGCGCGCTCCATTCAGGCTGGTCCACGCCGATGCGGCCGAGCATGGCGGAGAACTTCTCGCGATCCTCGGCATTGTCGATGCTTTTGGCGGAAGTGCCGAGCAGAGGCACTCCCTGTTGATCGAGGCGCAGCGCTAAGTTGTTCGGTATCTGGCCGCCTGTGGAAACCACCACTCCGTGAGGCGTCTCAAGGTCGAGGATGTCGAGCACACGTTCGAAAGAGAGTTCGTCGAAATAAAGCCGGTCGCAGAGGTCATAGTCGGTAGAGACGGTCTCCGGGTTATAGTTGACCATCACTCCACGCCAGCCCTCGTGGCGAATAGTATTAAGCGCCTGCACGCCGCACCAGTCAAACTCCACCGAGCTGCCGATGCGGTAGGCGCCGGAGCCGAGCACCACTACCGAGCGCCCATCGCGCTCATAGTCTATGTCGTGTTCCTCACCGCTATATGTGAGGTACAGGTAATTTGTGCGGGCGGGATATTCGGCGGCCAGCGTATCAATCTGCTTCACCACCGGCACGATGCCGAGGCTCTTGCGGCGACGGCGCACCTCCATCATGGCGTCCTGGATATCCTCATCCTTCTCCATGCCCACGGCGCGGGCAATCTGGAAATCGCTGAAGCCCTCGCGCTTGGCGCGACGCAGCAGCTCAACAGGAACCGCCCCGATGCCGGCACAGGCGCGAAGTTCGCGGTCGGTGTTGTGTATCTTCTTGAGTTTCTGGAGAAACCAGCGGTCGATTTTGGTGAGTTCGTGGATGCGGTCGATGTCGTATCCCTGATCGAAAGCCTTTTCAATCACGAAGATGCGCTTGTCGGTGGGCGCATGAAGGGCAGCCTCCACATCGGGAATCTCAATCTCCTTATTATCGGTGAATCCGTGCATTCCCTGTCCGATCATTCGCAGACCCTTCTGGATGGCCTCCTCGAAAGTGCGGCCGATAGCCATCACCTCGCCCACCGATTTCATCGAGGATTCCAATTCGCGGCTCACGAAGCGGAACTTGCCGAGGTCCCAGCGCGGAATCTTGCAGACCACATAGTCGAGAGCCGGCTCGAAGAAGGCCGAGGTGCTCTTTGTTACGGAATTCTTCAGGTCGAACAGGCCGTATCCTAGGCCGAGTTTGGCGGCCACGAAAGCGAGGGGATATCCTGTTGCCTTGGAGGCCAGCGCAGAGGAACGGCTCAGACGCGCATTCACCTCAATCACACGGTAATCCTCCGAATCGGGGCAGAGGGCAAACTGCACGTTGCATTCGCCCACGATGCCTATATGGCGCGCGATGCGGATGGAAAGCTCGCGCAGTTTGTGATATTCAGAATTGGTAAGAGTCTGCGAGGGAGCCACCACGATGCTCTCGCCGGTGTGGATGCCGAGCGGGTCGAGGTTTTCCATGTTGCAGACCGTGATGCAATTGTCGTAGCGGTCGCGAACCACCTCATATTCCACCTCTTTCCAGCCCTTGAGGCTCTTCTCCACGAGCACCTGCGGCGAGAAGGAGAACGCCTTTTCAGCGAGGCGTCGGAGCTCGTCGGCATTGTCGCAGAAACCGGAGCCGAGACCCCCGAGCGCATATGCAGCGCGCAGAATCACCGGGTAGCCCAGGCGTTCAGCAGCCTCAAGAGCCTGCTCGGTGTTCTCGCAAGCCATTGAGTCGATGGTGTTGACATTGATTTCATCGAGTTTTTTGACAAAAATCTCGCGGTCCTCCGTGTCGATGATGCTCTGCACGGGGGTGCCGAGCACCTTCACTCCGTAGCGCTCGAGCACGCCGGAATGGTAGAGTTCCACGCCGCAATTCAGGGCAGTCTGGCCTCCGAATGCTAGCATGATGCCCTGCGGACGCTCGCGCTCGATGACGCGCTCCACGAAGAGGGGAGTGACAGGAAGAAAATAGATATGGTCGGCCACACCCTCCGAGGTCTGCACTGTGGCGATGTTGGGATTGATCAGCACCGTCTCGATTCCCTCCTCGCGCAGGGCCTTCAGTGCCTGGCTGCCGGAATAGTCAAACTCACCGGCCTCCCCGATCTTCAGGGCGCCCGAGCCCAGCACCAGCACTTTCTTTATCTCTTTTATGTCTTGATTGGATTGCATGATGTCAGTTTGGTTAGGAGGTGATTAGAGAAGTTTGATGAAATCGTCGAAGAGGAATTCGGTGTCGACCGGTCCACCCGAAGCCTCCGGATGGAACTGCACCGACCACCAGGGCTTCTCCCGGTGGCGGATTCCCTCGTTGCTGCCGTCGTTCATATTGGTGAAATATGGTTCCCAGCCCTCCTCGAGAGTGGAGGGGTCCACGGCGAAGCCATGATTCTGGCTGGTGATGAAGCAGCGGGTGGTGCCCTCCATGCGTACCGGCTGGTTGTGGGAACGGTGTCCATATTTGAGTTTATATACGGTGGCGCCGGCGGCCTTGGCCAGCAACTGGTTGCCCATGCAGATGCCCATCAGCGGGCGCTTCTCGTCGGGGTTGGAGATAAACTTGCGGATATATTCCACCGTTTCGGAGCACATGTCGGGGTTGCCGGGGCCATTGGAGAGGAAGAGACCATCGAAAGGAACATTGTTGAAATCATAATCCCAGGGAACGCGCATCACTTCCACGCCACGGTTGATGAGACAGCGGACTATATTGTTCTTGGCGCCGCAGTCCACGAGCAGGACACGTTTCGGGGCGCCGGAATTATAATGCTGTGTTTTCTTGCACGACACTTTTGCCACATAATTGATCCGGTCGTAGGGGACGCGTTCTGCCGGGGCGGGTTCGCCACCCTCCACCTCTATGCGGCCCATCATGACGCCGCTTTCTCGGAGCAGTTTGGTGAGCCGGCGTGTGTCGATGCCTGTGATGGCGGGCACCTTCTCGCGCTTCAGCCAGTCGGAGAGGCTCTCGGCCGCGTTCCAGTGGCTGTATTGCTCCGAATAGTCGCTCACAATCAGCGCCGAGGGATAGATGCGGTCGCTCTCCATAAAGCGGGGAATGCCGTTCACTTGCTCGGCGTCGGAAGGAACGCCGTAATTGCCCACCAGAGGATAGGTCAGCGTCATGAGCTGACCCGCATAGGAGGGGTCGGTGAGGCTCTCGGGGTAGCCCGTCATCGCGGTGTTGAACACCACCTCGCCGGCCGCTCCCCCTTCATATCCGAAAGAGAAGCCCTCGAACCGGCTCCCGTCGTCAAGGATCAATGTGGCTTTTTTCATTTCTTCAGAAATATTTCTTCGATGTAACTGATGTATGCTTCGTTGATTCGCTCAAGGCCGCCCGGAGTGGGATATTCTCCGGAGAAATACCAGTCGCCCGGATGATTGGGACATGCCTGACGATGGCCCTCAAGACTCTGATATACAATCCTCACCTCCGCCTCTATACCATCTGGTCGCAGCATCCCGGCAATCTTATCGGAGATCTCCTCGTCGGAGAAGAGGTCGTAAAGTTCCTTCACGAGATTCTTCTTCTCCTCATTCGGGATATTGCGCTGGCGGAGGCAGCGTTCATAGATATCCATTATCTTATCTCGTCGACCGCGATCGAGTGCGAGTTGAATGGCGGCCTGGAAGGCGATAAATTCCTCCATGCGTGCCATGTCGATGCCGTAATAGTCGGGATATCTCACCTGCGGGCTGGAACTTACCACCACGATGCGGCGCGGATGGAGACGGTCGAGAATGCGGATGATGCTCTCGCGCAGGGTGGTGCCGCGCACGATGGAATCGTCGATGATCACCAGATTGTCCTCATAAGGATTGAGCGAACCGTAGGTGATGTCGTATACGTGTGCCGCAAGGTCGTTGCGCGTGTTGGTCTCGGAGATGAAGGTGCGCAGCTTTATATCCTTCCAGGCCACCTTCTCGGAGCGGATGCGGCGCGAGAGGATGCGGGTGAGCTGGTCGGGGGTGAGGCTGCCGTTGGCCTCGATGATCCGGCGGGCCTTCTCCGCATTCAGATGTTCGTTCAGACCCTGCACCATGCCATAGAAGGCGGCTTCGGCAGTGTTGGGGATATATGAGAACACGGTATGGTCCGTGTCATCATCGATGGCGCGCAGGATGGCAGGCACGAGGTTGATGCCCATCTGCTTGCGCTCGCGGTAGATGTCGCCGTCGGAGCCTCGGCTGAAATATACGCGCTCGAAGGAGCAGGGGGAATATTTCTTCGCCGGGATAATCTGCTGGACGCGGATCTTGCCGGCCCGCGACATGAAGATGGCCTGGCCGGGAAGGAGCTCGGTGACCTGACCAGCCTCCACATCGAAGGATGTCTGGATCACGGGACGCTCCGAGGCAAGTGCGAACACCTCCTCGTCGGCATACCAGAAAGCGGGGCGTATTCCCCAGGGGTCGCGCATAGCGAAGAGTTCGCCGCTGCCGGTCACTCCGCAAAGCACATAGCCGCCGTCCCATACAGGGGCGCTCTGCTCCAGGATGTGGGCCACGTCGATGTTCTGTTCGATGAATGCGGTGATGTCAGTATCGGTGAGACCCTGGTCCACGGCAATCTGGAAGCAGCGCTCGCTCTCGCGGTCGAGGCGATGGCCCAGTTGCTCGAGAAGAAGGAATGTGTCGGAAATCATGCGGGGATGCTGCCCTTTCACTGCGATGTGCCGGAAGATATCCTGCACGTTTGTCATGTTGAAATTGGCACAGATGCAAAGATTCTTGGCCCGCCAGTTGTTCCGGCGCAGGAAGGGATGGACAAAAGAAATGCCGCTGCGTCCCGTGGTGGAGTACCGGAGGTGACCCATATAAATCTCACCGGCAAAGGGAAAACAGCGGCTTGCCAAATCGGCGTTGGCCAAATCTTGAGGGGAATAGGAGGCCAGTCGTTTATGCACAGCGTCGAAAATCTCGCGGATGGCTCCGGAGCCTTCGGCTCTTTCGCGGAACATAAACTCCTCGCCGGGGGCGGCGTCGAGCTTGACGCAGGCGAGTCCGGCCCCCTCCTGACCTCGGTTGTGCTCCTTCTCCATCATGAGATAGAGCTTGTTGAGGCCATACATCCAGGAGCCATATTTGTCCTGAAAATAACTCAGGGGCTTGCGCAGCCTAACCATGGCCACGCCACATTCGTGTTTTAACGGTTCCATATTGCCCGCAAAATTAGCAATTTTTTTCGGGATACGCAACCGCGCCGGCTGCATCGGGAAGAAAAAATCCTAAATAATTGAACTCCTCTTACGCGACAGGCAAAGTGGTAGACTTGTCATTCCCGGAAGTCGCCTTTTTTGTGGGATGGGGTCTTAAGGTATTCTTTTTTCATATGCCATGCTTGTGCTTTGGGGGAGTCTTTGAGCAGGGCACAGCGTGTGGCTACTGTAAGCCGGTGGAGTGCATTGGCTACATGGCGCGCCAATGGCCTGTAATTTAGAATAAAATATGTGTCGCGACCCTTTTCTGAACGGAATATGCGGGCTTTATTGACGACGCTGTTCTTGAATGTCCCCCCCTCGAGGTGCTGGATGCGGGCATCCGGCACTGAGTAAATTTTCCATCCGGCGTGAAGAATTCTCCGGCAAAGGTCAGTTTCCTCATAATACATGAAGAATTCCTTTCGGAACGCACCGCATTGGTCTACTGCCTCGCGCCGAAGCATAAGGTCGGCGCCGGTGATGTAGGCCACTTGCATCGGCCTGTCGGTATGATTGAAGTCGCGGTTGATACCCCATACCAGTTTCTCGGGTTTCAGATTGAGAAACTCATTTAATTCCCAACGTATGCCTGGAAAGAAGCGCCGGAAGGAGAGGGTGGGCTGCATGTTTGCATTAAAGAGATTGCCACCACAGGCGCCTGCATCAGGATGTGAGTCGAGAAAATCGGTAAGGATTTTCACCGCATTATTGAGCAATAGCGTATCGGGATTGAGACAAAACAGATAGCGTCCGCGTGCTACATCAAACCCCGCATTGTTGGCACGTCCGAATCCCACATTATCTGCAAGCTGGATAAAATGAAATTCCGGGTGATTGCCAAACTCTGTCTGAAGCATATCCCCGACGCCATCGCCCGATGCATTGTCTACCACTATCACCTCATAAGAGACATCGTGAGTGAACTGCACCACCGATTTCAGGCATTCATCCACGAGTGCCTTCGACCGATAATTGACAATTATTATCGAAACGTCAATCTGGGGGGCTGCCATTTTATCTTAGGGGAAAGGAGATTTCAATACTGTTCGCTTTCGTTGGGAAAGTCGCCGCTTTTCACATCCTCGATATAGCGGCCCACAGCGTCGTGAATCACCGTGCCCACGTCGGCATATCTTCTGAGGAAGCGAGGGGAGAAACCCTGATTGATGCCTAACATGTCATGCATCACGAGCACCTGGCCGTCGACTCCGCCTCCGGCACCGATGCCGATGATGGGGATTGTAAGTTCCGATGCCACTCTGGCAGCAAGGTCGGCAGGAATCTTTTCCAGCACAATGCCAAAGCAACCGATCTCCTCGAGCATATGGGCATCGGCCACGAGTTTATCGGCCTCCTCCTTCTGGCGGGCACGCACATTATAGGTGCCGAACTTGTTGATGCTCTGGGGAGTGAGGCCGAGATGACCCATCACCGGAATGCCGGCCGAGAGAATCCTTTCCACGCTCTCGCGGATTTCCGAACCGCCCTCCATCTTCACAGCCTCTGCATGGCTCTCCTTCATGATGCGGATTGCCGATGCAAGAGCCTCCTTGGAATTCCCCTGATAGGAACCGAACGGAAGGTCGACTACAACAAGAGCGCGCTGCACACCCTTCATCACCGACTTGGCATGATATATCATCTGGTCGAGAGTGATGGGAAGGGTGGTGACATTTCCGGCCATTACATTGGAGGCCGAGTCGCCCACGAGAATTACGTCGATGCCGGCGCCATCGATAAGGCGAGCCATCGAATAATCATAGGCCGTGAGCATCGATATCTTTTCGCCCCGTTGCTTCATCTCCACGAGGCGGCGCGTAGTGACTTTGCGCGTATTGTCGATTGTATTTGTTGACATATGTCGTGATTTCAAATCCTTTTCTGAAAAGGTAAACAGCCTTTATAAAGAGTCGGTATAGCAATGCAAAATTACTAATTATCATTTAAACGGGCAAACAACGCCTATATTTCAATTTTTTTTAATAACTTTGCACTCTGATAAAAGTGGCAAGTAAAATTGCACAAATCTTCTTTTTAGTCCTGAATTTTTAGGGCGTTTCGAAAAACATCACTACATCCCCATGGCCTATTGGTTGGAGAATTATATATTTTGCTTCGTGCTGTCCACGATACTCGCCGGATTCATCATCCCGAAGATATTGCTTATTGCGTTTCGCAGGCGACTCTTCGATGATGTTGACGAACGCAAGATTCATCGTGGATCTGTGCCGAGATTAGGGGGCATAGCCTTTTTCCCTTCGCTGATATTCTCATTCTGCGTGGTGACAGGATTCAGTCTCCGCTTCTCATATGCGGAGATGGGACCGGCGCTTCATGATGTCATAGTGCCGGTGTTCTTCTTGCTCTGCGCTTTGATACTGATGTATGTTACCGGCATTGCCGACGACCTTGTGGGAGTGCGTTATCGCGCCAAATTCCTGCTGCAGATAGGCGGTGCTGCACTAATAGTGATGTCAGGCACATGGGTGGGCGACCTATTCGGCTTCGTAGGCATATTCAAGATGCCCGTGTGGGTCGGGATTCTGTTTACAGGATTCTTTGTGGTTTATGTGATTAATGCCTTGAATCTAATAGACGGCATCGATGGTCTTGCCACCGGTCTGAGCGCGATAGCGCTGATCTTCTTCAGCTATGTGTTCATTTCGTCAGGGCAATATGTATATGCCATGCTCACAGCCGCCGCTCTCGGAACCCTCGTGCCGTTCTTCTATTACAATGTGTTTGGCAAAGCGGAAACACACACCAAGATCTTCATGGGCGACACCGGATCGCTTACTATGGGAACAATCCTTGCCTTCCTGTCGATTACGGTGACCTGCATTCCTCGCGCTGACCTGCATTCCAACTTTAATCCCAGCGTGCTTGCCATAGCGCCGCTCATGTTGCCGTGTCTCGATGTGATGAGGGTCTTCTTTCACAGGATGAAGCGTCGTAAGAACCCGTTCCTCCCTGACAGGTGTCACATCCATCACAAACTGCTTGCCTTGGGACTCCGACAGTCTGTGGCGCTGGTGATAATTCTGTTTGCCGATGCTGCATTAATTATGCTTAATATTGTTGCCTCTCCATATTTGTCGTGTACGCTCATTCTGCTGCTCGACCTTGTCTTATGGATAGTCCTTAATATGTTGCTCACAAAATTAATTCGGATTCGTGAGCGCAAAACGGGTACGAAATTATATGATTGATCCGTTATAGAATATTGAAACTCCAGAAGTGTGCATATAAAAAAGATATGAGAAAATCAATACTTACTCTTGCATTGGGCGTGACGGCATTGCTGGCGCTTACGGGATGCAAGCCTCCAAAGGATGTGACATATTTCCAGGATACCGATGCGATATCCACTGTTATGCTGGCGCCGGAGAAAACAATCACAGTGCGTCCGGAAGACAAACTGAATATAGTGGTCAAGGCAAAGGATCCTGAAATCAGCGAAATCTTCAATCTTCCGGTGTATAGCTCACGCGTCGGTACAATCACATCATTAAATGGCACGGCTCAGGTGAAAAATTACACTGCAAGTTCCAGCGAAGGAATCGCCACATATACGGTGTCGCCACAGGGTACGATAGACTTCCCGGTGCTGGGCGTGCTGAAGGTGGCCGGTATGACCCGCTCCGAACTCGCCGGTTTCATAAAAGGTGAGATCATGGGCCGCCAGCTTGCCAAGGATCCGCAAGTCACTGTGGAATTTGTCAACACCGGCATCAGTGTGCTTGGCGAGGTTGAGATGCCTGGAAGATATGACTTCAACAAGGATCGCATTTCAATTCTTGAGGGTCTTGCACTGGCTCAGGATATCAAGATTGACGGCAAGAGAACGGATGTCAAGGTGTTCCGCGAAGAGGACGGACAGATGAAGGTCTATACATTGGATATAACCAATGCCGAGAAAACTATGCAGAGCCCGGGTTACTGGCTCCAGCAGGGAGATGTGATAGTGGTGAGCCCCAACGACCGCCGCAAGCGTGAGACCACTGTGAACGGCAATAACGCCCTTTCCACAAGTTTCTGGATTTCGGTGGCATCTCTTATCACCACGGCTGTAACCACCGTGGGCGTATTCATCAAGAAATAATCAGTCGCATAAAATGGCTAAAGATAAAATACAGAACAGCGCCGACGAGAAGACTGAACAGCAGTCATCCTTCTCTATGAACTCATTCCTTCAGGAATGCGCTGCCCACTGGAAATGGTTTGTAGTTTCGTTAGTATGCTTCCTGGGAATCGGCGTGCTCTACATTCTGCGTCAGCAACCCGCTTATCAGCGTAGCATGCAGGTCCTGATCAAGGACCAAGACAGTGGCGGCGGTATCGGCGAGGTGGCCGGTTCTTTCTCCCAGCTCGGTCTTTTCAGCACAAAGACCAATGTATATAACGAAATGATCTCTCTGATGTCGCCTGCCGTGATGCAGCAGGTGGTGCTCAACCTTCACCTGCGCGTGAACTACACTGAAAAGGGCACTTTCCATGGCACCACACTCTTTGGCACAACAGCACCATATATCGTGGATTTTGAGGATATGGGCACAGAGGATGCAGGAGCTTTCCGCATAGATATCGCTCCCGACGGCTCTGCGAAGCTTTACAAAATCAGCAAAGTGGCCGACGGAAAAGTGGTGAAATATAAGGAGGAGTATAATCTACAACCAGGTTTCTCCACCGTAAAAACGCCTCTTGGCAGGATTACGTTCAAACCCAATCCGATATTTGACCCATCGACCCGCAAAGGCAAAGAGGGCCTTCAAATGTATGTGAATATCGCCGGTCTTCACTCCACCACTGATATGTACACATCCAAACTCAACGGCGACCTCGCTGACCGAGATTCGGAGGTGATTGACCTTTCATTGAAGGATGTATCCACACAGCGAGCCGTGGCAATCCTCGACAATATTGTGACTGTGTATAATCAGATATGGGTTGAGGACAAAAACAAGATGGCTGTGGCAACTTCCAAATTTATCGATGACCGCATTGCTGTGATTCAGAAGGAACTCGGCGAGGTCGATGTGGATATTGCGGCATATAAGTCAAAGACCCAGGTCCCTGATGTGCTCGAGGCTGCCAAACTGAGTATGGCCACCGGCAAGACTCTGGATGCCGATATTCTTGAAGCTACCAATGCTCTTTCGATGGCAAAATATGTGCAGGAATATGTAAACAATCCGGCCAATGCAAAGTCGGTGATTCCTGTTAATACGGGTGCCACAAGTCCCGCCCTCGAACAACAGATCACAAATTACAACATGCTGCTTCTGACGCGCAACAATCTTGCAGCAGGCTCATCAGAACGCAACCCCGTTATTGCTGACTATGATGTGCAACTTGCCGGCCAGCGTGAGGCGATCGCACGTGGTATGGGCAATCAGGTGGCAGCCTGCGCATCGGCCCTGCGCAATATCCAGGGCGCCAAGGGCGACCTTAACTCTCAGCTTGCATCAGCACCTAAACAGGCTCTTGACCTGCTCACGGCAGAGCGCCAGCAGAAGGTAAAGGAGGAACTTTTCCTCTATCTCCTCCAGAAACGTGAGGAGAATGAACTTTCCCAGACATTCACCGCTAACAATACCCGCGTAATCACTCCGCCTACGGGTCCTCTTAGACCTGTGAGTCCGAAGAAGTCGATGATTATGCTGGCGATGTTACTCGCCGGTCTCGCTTTCCCGGCAATGGCAATCTATGTGCGAGAGTCGACCAATACAAAGGTGCGTTCACGTCGTGACCTCGAAAGAATGTCTACTCCGTTTGTCGGAGAGATTCCCTTCCTTGGCAAGAAAAAGAGATTCGAATATATCCGCAAGATTTTCTCTTCGAAGAAGAAGGGTGGCCACAGACGTCTCGAGGAAGTGCTCTCTGTGGTGCGTCCGGGTAGTCGAGATATCGCCACTGAATCTTTCAAGATTGTGCGCGGAAGCATCAGCCTCATGCAGAGGAAGGATGCCAAGGAGAATATCATAATGCTCACATCCTTCAATCCCGGAAGCGGAAAGTCGTTTATCGCGTTCAACCTCTCAGCATCCTTCGCTGTAAACAGCAAGCGCGTGCTTAACATCGACTGTGACCTGCGTCATGGATCCACATCCCAGTTTGTCAATATGCCTGGACGTGGACTTAATGATTACCTCAACGGCAATACCGACGATTGGCGTTCCTTAGTTAAAACAGTAAAGGATATGCCGGGTCTTGATATCCTGCCTATCGGCCACCGTCCCCCGAATCCTGCCGAACTGCTCGACAACGGTCGCATTGGCACGCTTCTCAAAGAGGCTTCGGCTGAATATGACTATGTTATTCTCGACTGTCCTCCAGTAGATATCGTAGTTGATACCCGCATCGTGGAGAAATATGTGAACCGCACAATCTTTGTGGTGCGAGCCGGATTGCTCGAACGCGCAGCTGTGGCCGACATCGATGCGCTCTACAACAGCGATGATTTCAAGAATATGAGTCTCATCCTTAATGGCACAGACCTCAAGCGCAGCCGCTATGGTGCTTACGGCTCCAGCTATTATGGCTCTGACTTCGACGATGAATAATCTCACCTCTCACCTCTGACTTAAATACAATGTGGTTATTCAGCAATACTAAAAAATTTAGGGACTCCGGTCTGCTTCAGGGCTTCACCGACTGGCATTCGCATCTGCTCCCTGGAGTGGATGACGGAATCCGGACAATGGAGGAGTCGCTTGCCACGCTCGATGCGTTTGAGCGAGAAGGAGTGAAGCGTGTTTGGCTCACTCCGCATATCATGGAGGACAGTCCAAACAGCACGCAGCGTCTCCGCGACCGTTTTGAAGACCTTAAGAATGAATACAAGGGTGGCGTAGAATTGCGTCTGGCCTCCGAGAATATGCTTGACTCCCTCTTTGAGGAACGTCTCGAGAGCAATGATTTCCTCCCTTTAGGGGAGGAGGGCAATCATCTTCTCGTGGAAACTTCCTATGTGAATCCTCCTTACGGTATGGAGGATATGATAGAGCGCGTCAAGGAACTCGGCTATACTCCCGTGCTCGCGCATCCGGAGCGCTATAGATACATGAACAAGGACGACTATCATAAATGGAAAGATATGGGATTGCTATTCCAGTGCAATTACATGTCGCTGATAGGAGGTTATGGAGACACAGCCCGTGAGAAATGCGAATGGCTCCTTAAGGAGGGCATGATCGACCTGACAGGCTCCGACACCCATCGTCGCAATATCTTTGAGCATATCCTCGATAAGAAACCCAAAAAGCAGTCGCTGATGGACACTCTGGTGCAGATAGCCCAGAACCCGAAACTGCAATAATCAGAATTTCAATCACACAAAATAAAACACACCCGCATCGAAGCCGATGCGGGTGTGTTGCTATATAGAGTATTGTTGTTTGCTAATTCGAAGGTTTTACGAAGAGGAGGTATTGCCAGGGCTGGAGCTTTGCAGGGAGTTCTGCAGGTGTCGAGGTGAAATAGTTCTCGAAACCCTCGAGTTTTGGAGCATCCTTCTTATAGGAGAGTGCCACAGGCTCATTGCTCAGGTTGGCAACTACGGTCACTGCATCATCGCCATTAGTGCGTGTGAATGTGAGCACGTCGGGATTTGTAGCGTTGATGAAACGGATGTTGCCGGCGGGCTGACGGGCGTCAAGGGCTCTGTTAGCCTTTTTAAGGGCATTCAGAGTCTCATAGAAGGCAGTGAACTCATTAGCTTCCTGAGAGGGCATGATGGAGTCACGATCGAAGAATTCAAAGGCATGATTGAAGCCTGTTTCCTGACCTGTATACATCATCGGCACGCCCGGAAGCGTGTAACTGAGCACTGCGAAAGCCCCTGTGGCAGGCCCGAAGCGGTCGAATTCAGTCCCCTCCCAGGAATTGAGGTCATGGTTGGTGATCATATTCATATGGATTGCACCCTTGGGGTATTCCTTTTTCTGGCGTTCGAGCAGCGCGGGAATATCTCCGGCAGTCATCTTGGGGCGGTTCTCCTTCTTTTTCTCAGCCCATTTGTTGACACCCTTGGTGGCTGCGATGGCATTGAACACATCCTTCATGGGCCATGCGTAGTCAACATCAAAAGCTGAAAGCAGGAGCTCAGGCTTGGAGGCTTCTGCAAGCATCAGCACAGGTTTCACGGCCTGGAGTTTGGGGCGCACCTCTTCCCAGAAATCTGTGGGCACCTCGCCGGCCACATCGCATCTGTAGCCGTCGATGTCGGCCTCCTCAATCCAGAACTTGAGGGCATCCGTCATCGCTGCGCGCATGGCAGGATTGGAATAGTCGAACTCATAGACGTCGGTCCAGTCGTAGGGACCGTACATCTCGCCCTTGTCATTACGGGCATAGAATTCCGGATGCTCTGTGACCCAGGCGTTATCGGCGCCGCTATGGTTGGCCACCTCGTCGAGAATCACTTTCATTCCGAGCGAATGGGCTGTGCGCACAAACTCCTTGAGGTCCTGCATTGTGCCGAACTCCGGATTCACGGCCTTATAGTCGCGCACGGCATAATAACTTCCGAGTTTGCCTTTGCGTTCCTTCTCACTAATAGGATGGATGGGCATAAGCCACACCACATCCACGCCCATGTCCTTGAGCGCGGGCAGACGGCGCTGAAGGCCTTTGAGGTCGCGGGTGGGAGTGCCCTGACGCAGGTTGGCCTCATAAATCACAGCCGAGTCTAGCCAATCAGGCACGGGCGACTGCGCCGTGCGGTCGCCAAGATCTTTGGCGCCGGCCGGAAGCGCGAGCGCCATGCAGGCGGCGGCTGCCGCCAAGAATTTCCTTTTTTTCATCTGACCAGAATATATTATGTAGAAAAAGGGCGGCTGTCTTGATGAAACAGCCGCCCCTATTGTACGGATGTTACAATACTATATTAACAATTCTACCCTGCACAACGATTACTTTGCGGGGCGTTTTTCCTGCAAGCCATTTCTCGGCGGCGGCATCCGTAAGGGCGGCTTTCTCCACCTCCTCCTTGCTTGCCGATGCCGGCACCTCTATCATATAGCGGGTTTTGCCGTTGAAACTTACCGGATATTTCACGCTATCCTCAGCGAGAGCCTTTTCGTCGTAGGATGGCCATTCAGCGTCAACCACAGAGTCTTCGTGGCCCAGACGATGCCAGAATTCCTCGGCGATGTGCGGCGCGAACGGGGCAAGCACTCGGGTGAAGAACTCAAGCGCACGACGGCTGTCGCTCTTGGCGCTCTGAAGTTCATTGAGAGCGATCATGAAGGCGGATACGGAGGTGTTGTAAGAGAAATTCTCGATATCCTGCGTCACCTTCTTGATAAGCTTATTTACTGCCTTGCTCTCCTCGCGACTCATCTCGCGGTCGTCGGCCTGGAGGGCACGCTCTCCGAAACTCCAGAATTTCTTCAGGAAGCGGTTCACGCCGTCGATGCCATTGGTGTCCCAGGGTTTCGACTGCTCCACCGGACCGAGGAACATCTCGTAGAGACGGAGAGTGTCGGCGCCGTAGCGCTCCACAATGTCATCCGGATTCACCACATTAAACATCGACTTAGACATCTTCTCCACGGCATATCCACAGCGGTATTTGCCGTCTTCAAGCACAAATTCTGCATCCTGGAATTCGGGACGCCAGGAGCGGAATCGGTCGATGTCGAGCACGTCATTGTCGACCATCGAGATATCCACACGGATAGGGGTGACATCATAGTCCTTGCGCAGGCCGTGTGATACAAACTTATTCGTGCCCTTGATGCGATACACAAAACTTGTGCGGCCCTGGATCATGCCCTGGTTCACGAGTTTCTTGAAAGGTTCTGCCTCGGCCACAATGCCAAGGTCGTAGAGGAACTTATTCCAGAAACGGCTGTAGATGAGGTGGCCTGTGGCATGTTCGGCGCCACCCACATAGAGGTCTACGTTGCGCCAATATTCATCGGCGCGGCGGCTAACGAGCGCCTTGTCGTTGTGCGGGTCCATATAGCGCAGGTAATAGGCCGAGGAGCCGGCGAAACCGGGCATCGTGCACACCTCGATGGGATAGCCTTCGGGTGTGGTCCAGTCCTTGGCGCGTGCCAGCGGAGGCTGGCCATCCTCTGTGGGCAGATAGCTTGTCACGGCCGGAAGTTCGAGAGGCAGGCTCGACTCATCCATCAGATAGGCAGTGCCATCCTTATAGTAGATGGGGAAGGGCTCGCCCCAGTAGCGCTGGCGAGAGAATATGGCGTCGCGCAGGCGATAGTTGGTCTTTACCTTGCCCAGGCCGTTGGCCTCGATAAATTCCTTTGTGCGTGCGATCGCATCTTTCACCTCAAGGCCATTGAGGTCGAGCTCGGGTCCTTTGGAATTTATCATCTTGCCCTCCTTGGCGTCGAAACTTGATTCCGACACGTCGGCTCCTTCGATCAGGGGAATGATCGGGAGATTGAAGTGGCGTGCGAAAGCGTAGTCGCGCGAGTCGTGGGCCGGTACGGCCATGATGGCGCCCGTGCCGTAGCCGGCAAGTACATAATCGCTCACCCAGACGGGAATCTCCTGTCCGGTAAGGGGATTTATGGCATAGCTGCCTGTGAATACTCCCGACACTTTTTTCTCTATCTGGCGTTCACGTTCGGTTTTGTGCTTCACTTCGTCGAGATAATTCTCCACGGCCTCCTTTTGTTCAGGAGTGGTGAGCATTGACACATATTCCGACTCCGGGGCGAGCACCATGAAGGTGACGCCGAAGATTGTGTCGGCGCGGGTGGTGAAGATTTCGAGCGAGAAATCGCGTCCGGCCACCGGGAAATGCATCTCGGCACCCTCGGAGCGGCCTATCCAGTTGCGCTGGGTTTCCTTGAGCGAATCGCTCCATTGCAGCGTGTCGAGGTCGCGGAGAAGTCGCGGCGCATATGCCGATACACGCAGACACCACTGGCGCATCATCTTCTGCTCCACGGGATGGCCACCGCGCACCGAAAGTCCCTCGCTCACCTCGTCGTTGGCAAGCACTGTGCCGAGTGCAGGACACCAGTTCACCATCGTCTCTCCCTGATAGGCGATTCGATAGTTCATAAGGCGCTCGCGCTTCTCCTTCTCGGGCATATTGTTCCATTCATCGGCAGTGAAACTCTCGTCGTGTGAGCAGGCTGAATGGACACCCTCGGTGCCATGCTCCGAGAAATGCTTCTCGAGCTCGGCGATGGGGCGAGCCTTGTCGCTGTCGAGGTCGTACCAGGAATTGAACATCTGCATGAAAGCCCACTGTGTCCAGCGGTAATATGAAGGGTCGCAGGTGCGCACCTCACGGCTCCAGTCGAACGAGAAGCCTATCTTGTCGAGCTGCGAGCGATAGCGTGCGATGTTTTCCGTGGTGGTTTTCTCGGGATGCTGCCCGGTTTGGATGGCGTATTGCTCCGCGGGAAGTCCGTAGGCGTCATAGCCCATGGGGTGAAGCACGTTGAAACCGCGCTGGCGCTTATAGCGGGCGTATATGTCGGAAGCTATATAGCCAAGCGGATGCCCTACGTGCAGTCCAGCTCCTGAAGGGTAGGGGAACATGTCGAGCACATAGAACTTCGGTTTCTTTTCGTTCTCAGTAACTTTATATACATCATTGTCGCGCCAGAACTTCTGCCAGCGCTGCTCAATGTCGCGATGATTATATTCCATTGTCTGAAAATATGGTACGGCAGGCAGGTATGCCTTCCGCTATTGAGGTTTTATTTGCGTTTACTTTTTACCTTTCTTGGAGATTGAGCCATGTTTGGCACCGCTGCCGCTTTTGGCAGTGCCGGTCTTTGAATTGTTTTGCGTTGAGCCGGTATTGGAGCCGGTAGCGGAGGAGCCGCTCTTGGAGCCGGTATTAACGCTTATCCCTTTAGAGGAAGAGGAACCGGAGGAGGTGGAGGGCCGCTGGTATCCATCCTTTTTGCATCGCTTCTCGATGTGGGCGATGCGGGCCTTTGTGTCGGGATGGGAGGAGAACATTTTCTGGATATATCCCTGTGTCTGTCCACCTTGATTTTCAATGCTAAGCAACTTCTTGAACGACATTGCCATTCCCCATGGGTTGCGGCCGTTCTGTACGAGGAAGTCGTAGCCGACGTCGTCGGCCTCCGTTTCCTGTTTGCGGGAATAGCGGGCATTGAGGAGTCCTTCGCCAAGTATGCCGAGCTGGGAGTCGGTGAGAGCCGCCACTTTGCCGCTGGTGGATGCCACGGCATCTTTCAGGGCGCCGGTGAGAAGCTGATTTTTGAAGGCATTCTTGGAATGGTGTTTGAGCACATGGCCGATCTCATGGCCGATAACTCCGAGGAGCTCGTCATCGTTCATGATATCCATCAGCGAGGAGAACACGCGCACAGAGCCGTCGGGGCAGGCGAACGCATTCACGTCGGTAACTTCATAAACCTTGAAATTCAAAGGGATGCCATCAGCTTGGGTGATGCCCTGAGTAAGCCGGTTGAGGCGTTTGGTGTAATCGCTGTTGGGCGCGCTCACCTTATTGTTCTTGTCCATCCAGACCACAGACTCATGCACATAGTCGGCCATCTGTTCATCGGTAAGAGTGAACGCTTCGAATGCCTTCACGGCGCCGCTGAGAGCGCGCCCCAGATTGAATTGGGCCGAAGCCTGCAGGCAGCCGAGCATCGGCAATGCAAACAATAATGCTTTGATAAAGAATCTTTTCATCGTATATTTTGTATTTTCAATCGTCAATCGTCAATCATTTGGTATATTCCAGCACAAGGATTCCGCCTGCTTTCAGACGCCTGCTCAACTTGTGGACTGAGAGGCCTGAAATTTTCAGGCCTCCATTGCTTGATGTGTATTCTTTGTATTTATATCCCTCAGGCAGCGAGAAATTGATTCTCTGCGACTTGAAGGGATTCTGGTTTGCCATGACTATATAACGTTTTCGGCCATTTTTAAGATGTGAGATAAGCACGCCATCTTTCTGCGATGTGATTTTTACTTCGGGAAGAATTTCCTTGGCGGCATCTGCTGCAGTGTATCCTTTGTGCTGGATCTTTGAGGCCACGTCGCCGGTGTGGACACATTTAAGGGGCACAGCATTGAAGAATACAGGATTATATGCGCGAATCTCCCTGTTTACATTGCGCACGCGGTTCCAGACGTTGGTCTTTTCTCCCTTGAGGTTAATGGGAGCGCTTAAATATGTTTCGCTTGCATTACTGGGACGCTGAGAATATGACCAATGGATTAATCCCTGGGCACCATATGCAAGAGCAGAATATGCTTCAAAGCGCAAGTAGCCTTCGGTGGGACGCGGTTGATAATACCCTTCATTGTTGCTGTGCTCCATGGTCATACAGTGGCTCCAGAAAGGAATTCCATACTTTTCTCGCATAGAGGCAAGCGCCGCAAGATCGAGATAGAATTGTTGGTATCTTACCTCAATCTTTTTCTGCCCCGGGAACTGTAGTATCGGATAGAAGTCCATTGAGATTTGATTTGGACTGAAGAGCTCAGCAATATGGTTTACATATTCAGGATATGTAAGTTTGGATGAATAATGCCTGGTGCTTACTCCCACGATATTTATGCAAAGGAACTGATTGCTCTTGTATTTTTTGAGTACATTCTCAAAGATATCATACCTTTGCTTTAAATCCGGAAGAGACTCCCAGGAAGGCTCGTCTGATAAATCATATCCGACAACATTCTTGTATTGGGAATAAGCCTTAACGATGTTGTCAAGAGAGGGTATGTAATCCTTGGATTTATAGTTCTCGAATTTTGCAGTGTTATTTACAATCAACAATTTCAGGTTGCTTTCTGAGGCATCATCGATGATTGTGGCGGCACCGTCAGCATTTCCTTTCACAAAGGTGGCGTTGAAGCCGCAATCTTTTGCTCTGTTAAAATCCTTTTCGGACGGGGTCTGGCCTGATGGAACAAGCGAACTGATCGCAATGAGAATTTCATCAGACACAGGTGTGATATAAGTTTCAGTGGGAGCGGCAATCATCGGAATGATTCCGCATAGCATCCCAACGAAGAGGAATGCGATTCTGAATTTTGCAAAAACGTTCATCTTTATATGCGTTTTAATTCGGATTATACCTGCAAAGTTAGTGAAAAATCGGCAAATAATCGATATGTGACTAATTGTTAAGCAATCTCATTCCCATTTGAAGTGTGTCGCGACAATAAATGCAATAAGAATTGAGGAATAGGCGTTTAAAATATGAAGGAAATAATACAACTTTTTTGAAACAGGAGAATTAATATTTGTATTAAATATGGTCTTTTTTAGGAGATATAACGGAAAAAAAATAGTGACCGGAGGACAGGTCTATGATAATCAACTTCGTGAAGCAATTTCAAAACTCTCTGATGAAAAACCATTGCTGAAGGAGTCTGTTGGAAAAAAACCTAAAAATTTATTTGACAAATTATGTCAGCCAATTACAATTGCCATAAATGGGTTGCGTCTTTCTAAAAGAGATAAATCTGTATTTTTTAACAGTTCAGCATGCACATATAATCTCCCTCTTATGTTCTTATTGAGAATAAAGGGAAAGAAGGTAATTGTTATACATCATCATTACAGATATCAGCTTGAGAATGGAATGTGGCGACATATTTATAGATTTGTGGAATGGATTGTGCTCCGTTTAGCGTCTTATGTCATAACTCCTAATCCTTATACATTGGATTTGATGAAAAGATCTGATGAAAAGATTCATACTCTCTTTTTCCCCCTTCATTTCGATAAAACCATTCATTCCGGAATGATACCAGTTGCCGGCAAATTGCTTTATATAGGGACTATCGAACGACGAAAAGGTCTGGAATATCTTATAGAAGCACTTTTAAAATTAAAGAGCAGGGGTGTCAAAGTTCATCTCGACGTTGTCGGGAAGGAGACAGAGGAGGATTATGCCCAACATATTAAAGATATTATTAAAAGCGAGTGTCTTGATGTTACGCTGCATGGTTTTGTGACGGCTGAGCAAAAGGATGCATTGATGCGCACCACAGATATATTTACATTCCCCTCGATGCATGAAGGATTCGGGATGGTGTTGGCAGAGGCCCAGACATATTCCCTTCCCATAATATGTTTCAACAATTCGGCAATGCCTTATACTGTCAGGGATGGCTTCAATGGGTTCCTTTGTGAAAATCGGAATGCCGGTGCAATGGCAGATGCGATAGAAAGGGTTGTCAGTGACAGGAAATTGCGTGCACGTCTTAGCGAAAACGCACGGAAAAGTGTGGATGCATTAGCATCAGAAGAGGATTTCCTTAAGGCAGTGGAAGAAAATCTTTATAAAATATCGTGAGATATGAGATCAGGGATTAAATCAACTTTTAAGAAAAAAATTTACGTTCGTCTTGATGATGCATGCCCTTGGATGGACCATGATAAATGGGACCGCATAATCGACATCCTTGACAGAAATGAAATCAAACCTCTTATTGGAATCATACCGCAGAATTTAGATTCTCAGACCAGAATAAAGGATGAGAATCCTGATTTCTGGAATAAAATGACACTCCTTGCATCGCGGGGATATTCAATAGCGCTTCATGGCTTTGACCATAGATGTGTCACTGATTGTGGAGGCGTAAATCCTGTGCATCAGAGAAGTGAGTTTGCGGGTCTGCCCCTCAATGTTCAGCGTGAAAAGATAAGGAAAGGAATAGCAATTTTCGAAAGTCATGGTTTGACTCCGAAATATTTTTTTGCCCCGAGCCATACATTTGACGCAAATACACTTGTAGCTTTAGAGAAGGAGAGTGAAATACGATTGATTTGCGACACATTCAAGTTATACCCATACAAATTGGGTGATTTCACAGTTATTCCACAGCAGATGGGTTCGTTCAGGCATCCGCCACTACCAGGCAGCTGGGTGTTCTGTTTTCATCCGAACAATATGAAAGATAGTGAATTTGAAGCCTTCGAATCATTCATCCGGGACCACCGGGAGTTGTTTCATGATTTCAATGAATTTGATGAGTGTGCAGCATCAGTTTCACCGCTGAAAAGAGTTGTAAATTATATATGTTTTAAATCATATCTGTTTTTCAGAAAAATAATCTGAGATCTATAATTGACCCATATATTCAGCGGCATAGTCAGCAGCCATTGCTTCGATGGTGAAATTTGCGACTCTTTCCTGTTGAAGTCCAATTGTGGATGTGCGAAGGTTTTCATCGTCAAACAGGGATTCTATCTTTGAGGCGAGATCAGCGGCGTCAGCGACTTTGAAAAGTAGTCCGGCTCCCGCTACAACATCTCTGAGTCCAGGCACATCGGAGGCAATCACCGGCACTCCGGCAGCCATGAATTCAGCGGCCGTCAGGCCGAAACCCTCATATAGTGAAGACTGAACGCCAATACATGCGCCTTTCATTAGTTCAGGAACATCACTCCTTTCCCCAAGAAAGTCAACTTTATCGCTTACTCCAAGTTTGTCAGCAAGTTTACGGCAAGGGTCTTCCCCGGGGCCTGCACCTGCAAATTTCAGTCTCAGATTTTGGTGGTGGAGTTGTGCGAATGCTCTAATCACAGTAGCCTGGTCCTTCATGCTGCCGAAGCGTGATACCATCAGAATATATGGCTCAGGCTCGGTTGTTCCGATTGCCTTTTCAAAAGGTTTTAGATCAATGCCATTGTTGATTACCTTCAGTCGGTCGTAAAATTTATTTCCAAGCCATGCGGCCAGATTGTTGCGGACTGCTTCAGAAATACATATTATTGTTGTAAACCTCTTGTATATGATTCTTTCCGGCCAGCGTAATATAGGATAATCTCTCCGGCGGTTAGATGTGCTGTGCTCAGTGTAAAAGCATTTGATAGTGCTCCCTAATGTGGCGGCAGCACAATAATATCCTGTTGGGAAGAGGTGTGCATGAATCAGATTGTATCCTTTGAAAAATTTTCTGAGTCGGAAAATATTGCGGGGATCATATACATTGCCAGCCTCAAGAGAATGAATTCTGATTCCTTGAGTTTCAAGTTTTTTTTCGAATTCGCTATGCACCCGTTTGAATACAAGTAATTCAGTTGCGCAGCCCTGTTTTTGTAGCGCAGGAAGGAGCTCGCATAACAATTTCTCTGCCCCACCTGTCTCCATAGATGAAATGACATGAAGAACTTTTATCGGTTCTTCCCGGTTGTCTGGTGTAATTCCCAATCTCACAATATGATTCCTTGAATTAATTTATATTTAATTAGCAGACCTTTGTATCCAGGCTTCTGTAGTGATAAGTGTATGGCCTTCCATTCCATTGTAAATCGCAATGCCGATTGCAATAAGAATTAAGATATAATAGTGTTTTTTGCTTATGAGCGGGAGCATTGCCATGGCAAATATCTCTGATACGCCTAATAATTCACCCATACGTCCCTGAAGCACGGGAATGTCGGCAAATAACAGATAACATAACTGTGACCCAATGTAGATGGACAATACTGTTGGTGCAAATGGATAATATTTTTTGATTGTGTCCAGGTTAAACAACATTATGATAATCAGAATTACTTTAATAATTCGGACCGGACCGACAGCTGATGCCGTAAATAATCTGTTGCCTACATAGTTGTAGAGATAATTCTGCACAAATTCAAGAGGAATATATTTGGCAACGAACCCAAGCTGGAAGGATGTGAATGAAAAAGCAAGCGCCAGCAGCATTACGGCACTCCATATCCATTTGTTAAGCGTTTTCTTTGGCACAAAATATAGCAGGAACATTACTGATGCCGAATAATGGAACAGGAATGCAATGAGTGCCAAAGGGAAAAATATCCACCATTTCCGTTCACTGATATATCTGATGCTCAGCAGTAGGATCGCGCAGCTTACGGCAGCACGAATCTGGATCATGTCGTGAAGTGGGAAATAATATGGAAGGAAGAAGAGAAGCGACAGCCAAATGTTGGGAGAGTTGGTATATATGCTATAAAGATTGATGCCTACGGAAAGCATGGCGTAAAAGGCAAGCATCCATAGGAATGTAGGGCTTATTGCCACCAGCCACACAAAAGTTGGCTCGAGTTCGCGTGAACCATTTGCGCTTGGCCCCGAACTGTAGTGCCTCTGATACATTATGTAGTCTGGCAAAGTTTCCTCACGGAATGTGCATAGCAGCACAAGCATGACTCCAATCAACAGGAAAGCGGCAGCATACATTCGTTTTTCTCCTTTCGACACAACCGATAAGGATGTAAATGGCAGAGGAGCACCCGCATAGCCGAAAGCCACCTTTTTTGAAGCCAATGGGAGCGTGATTAGCGTTGCAATCACGATTATTACGTAATATGATAGAATCATTATTGAAATCTATATTAGTCTCTTTTGCCAGTTGACATTTGTGTAGAATGCAAAATTAGTAAAAATTACGCAAACTGGAAATTGATATGGGCGGAATTGCAATGAATTGAACGCTAAATATGGTAAATAAATTCTATGGAGGATGTGAAAATTTGGAATTGTGGATGGATTATGCTAACTTTGCAGCGTGAAAACATCCTTGGATCTGATACCGAGTGAATGTGAAAGGGAAGCGCCAACGCCCTGATGGCGGAATCGGTAGACGCGCCGGTCTCAAACACCGGTGGAGCAATCCGTGCCGGTTCGACCCCGGCTCAGGGTACCAAGCCGTGGAGAAGAGCAATCTTCCCCGCGGCTTTCCTTTTTGCCACACCGTAACTCATTGGTTTGCTCATAGATAAGCTCAAGCACTTTGTTGTAAGAATTGGGTTCTATGTTTGCTTAATTCAAATATTATCACTAATTTTGCTTTATGAAAAAAAAGCTAACTATAGAATCATTAATCGCTGAGGCTGAGCGTTTTTGTTTGCTTAACTCTGGATTATATCGGAACGAACTCTTTGGTGTTACTGACGGGAAGGCTGTCGGCACCTTCGTTGAGCATCTATTCCAGAAGTTCCTTGATGAACGTTACGATATTACGGTTGGCAATTCCGCCAATGGATTGGATTTACCATCTGTCAACACGGATATTAAAGTTACGTCAATAAAACAACCTCAGTCGAGTTGCCCTTTTAAGGATAGTAAACAAAAAATATTTGGATTAGGCTATAACCTTCTCGTCTTTGTCTATAAAAAATATGATGACTCAAAGAAAAAGAAGGGAATGTTAGATTTTGTTTCATGCAGTTTTATTGATAAATGTCGAACAGCGGATTTCCAAACTACCACAGGCTTGCATAAAATAATATCTAACCAAGGTAATCAAGATGATATTTTTGCATTCCTGGTAGAGCATAATATACCAAGCGATGAGGTTACCCTATATAACATGGCAGGTGACATTTTGAAAAATCCACCACAAATTGGATACTTAACCATATCAAATGCACTTCAGTGGCGGCTTCAATATGGAAGAGTCGTTTCTATGACTGATAAAGTGGTCGGGATTGAACAGATAATCAAGTTATCAGAATGAGAGATTTGATTAACAGCATACGCAATATAGATTACGTTGAAGCCAATTCCACAATTAGGTCGCTTAGTGGAATCATTGACTACTTTTCTTCACAGCAAGAGAAAATTGATTTCATTTCCAATCTTGAAATAGACCTATCCAGCGTACGAGAAGACAAGGTATCTTATGGTGATTGGCAAACGCCAATGTCATTGGCTGAAAAAATATGTGATATTCATCTATCCAAATTTGGTAGTCCTGATATAGTAATAGAGCCTACATGCGGACTTGGGGCCTTTGTATTATCTGCGTTGAGTAAATTTAAGAATATTAAAGAGTTTTATGCCATAGAGATTAATCATCAATACGTATCCGAATTAAAACTGAAAATACTGTTGAATGCGGTAAACTCTCCTTCTAATTTTCATCCCGATATTTATATCTATAATACAGATTTTTTTGAGTTTGATTTTACTCCCATAGTTGAGAAAAGCAAACGAATGGGATGGAATATGGCTGTTATTGGGAATCCGCCATGGGTAACCAACAGCACTCAAGGGAAGAACAATTCTAAGAATATTCCGTTCAAGAGTAATGTTTTCAATTTAAAAGGTATTGATGCTATAACAGGTAAAAGCAATTTTGACATAAGCGAGTATATTGCTCTAAAATTATTGCATTTATCAGAAATAAACATTGGAGGAATCTCGTTCCTGTTAAAAAATTCTGTTATTCGAAATATCTTGAATAAACAGCACACCGAAAGGTTACACATTGGGAATATAGAACAAAAATTGATTAATGCATCTATCGAGTTCGATGTTTCAGTAGAGGCGTCAGGTTTTTTTGCTCAATTTGGATGTTCACCATCCTTTATTTGTAATGTCTCAGATTTTTATTCAGATACATATATTCGGCAATATGGGTGGATAAATGACTCTTTCGTTTCTGATGCAAAATCATATAGTGCTGTTTCAAGATACGATGGAAAATCTTCCTATATATGGCGTTCTGGGATTAAACATGATTGCACCTCTGTCTTAGAATTAACTCTTTCGGATGGTATATACACAAATGGGTATGGAGATACAGTACAGATTGAAGAAGATTTGATTTATCCGTTACTAAAAAGTTCAGATATATATAACTATCAGGAAAATCAATTTAGAAAATTTGTAATCGTACCACAACGTAGAGTTGGGGATGACACATCGGAATTGAAAAAATCACATCCCCTTGCATTTTCGTATTTGTCTAAATATGAGAATGTTTTTTCAAGTAGAAAAAGCAGTATATATATAGGAAAAGATAAGTTTAGCATTTTTGGGATAGGTGATTATTCATTCAAACCCTATAAAATTGTCGTTTCTTCATTTTATAAGTCTATTAGGTTTATTTTAGTTTCACAGGCTTGTGGAAAACCGATAATGGTAGATGACACATGTTATCAGCTTGACTTTGACAATTTAGAAGAGGCAAAATGTATCTTAGATGCCCTTAACAGCAATGAAATACGTTCTTTACTGCAATCATTGGTTTTCAAAGATGCAAAAAGAGTTGTAACTAAAAGCCTTCTAATGAGACTTGATTTAGCACAACTATGTAGAGACAAGGGGATTACAATCGCTTCACAACGTTTTAGCAATGGTGTCGTCCAACAATTATCTCTTTTTGATTAATGTGTTATTGGTTTCCCAGACTCGGGTATCCAATGCCGCATCTCCCACAACCTATCCAAATCCGCTAAAATTGGTTCTAATACGGCACGGTTGGGGGTACTGAACTGAGGATTCTCTTCGCGAGAGTCCTCTTTTTAATTTTAGGGAGGGGACTTCCGGTTCAGGATTTGAAGGGTGCGAATAAGAATGGCAATGGATCTTTGATGTCCCAATAATATTTGCATTCTGATTTCCTGAGTTGGTTCAGCCATTTGAAAATACTGACATCGTTCTCTTTTCTGTGCTTGAAATCATTGAATTCTACAATGGCATCTATTCCTTTTATTTCATATTTAGGAATGAAGCCGTCTGAAATCTTTGATTTAATGTAATAATCCGCTAAATTCGCCCCGGCCACTGCCAGAGCATACGTCGTGGCGTCATTTCGCAAGTTGGCTTCTATAAAATAGAATGTGCCGTTGTCGATTATGAATTCCACACCAAAGAGACCATCATAATTCATGTAGGAAATAAACCGCTTGATTTTATCAATAAATTCCGACGGCAACTGCCTTGAATCGCTAACTGACGAATACAAAGTCCCGCCATTATTATCCCTATGCTTTATTATGTATCCGGGTATGACAATGTGATTGTCTGAAGCATACCCCAACACTACAATTTCTCCATCTTTTTTAATGAATGGTTGGATTAAAATGGAATCTATCTCGGAAAAGTCTTTAAGGGCTTCTCTAAGTGCATTGAGATTGTTGCATACCGAAACTTTTTTCCCTCCGCTGATGCTTTGATTGGGCTTAATAATACAGGGAAAGGTGACATCAGACAAATCATCATCATATACTTGTGAATATGGAACATTGAGACCTGCGGATTCAGCAAGGTCAGCCTGAACCTGTTTATTCATGAAATGTGTTATCCGGCCTTGTTCTTGGCAATTAAAGAACAAGAATTTATCTGACAGGTTGTCATAGTTTATATCGAGTATATGTTCTGATATATCTGTACATGTGATAATTATTGGTTTGTCTTTTTCATGTCCATAATGCTTTAGGAGTGTCTCTACAAGAAATGCAGCATCACTGATTACAATGGTTTTATTAATATGTCTTGACTTGGATACATATCCATCATGGCCAATCAAAATAAGATCAACATCTAATTGACATCTGCCTAAGCATCTGATCATTCCAAGCGTATTATGGTGGTTTGATCCGATAATGATAACTTTCTGCATTTCAATATTGTTTTTGTTTGATTATTCTGAGCAATCTCCCGAGCATGTAAATATATTGCCTGAAAAAAGGTTTCTTGTCTTCCTTATAATACATTAAGAATCCCTTTGATTTCCAGATTTCTTTAATCCATGTGATAAAAGAGATATCTCCGTATACAAAGGATTTTAGATGATGCATATCCCAGATGTAAAATCCCGGATTGAACTCTGATGCATGTGTTATTGGTTTATGCAGCAAATCCTCTACATGGTTTAATGGAAGGTTTGCTCCATATTTGGTGATGAATGATTCTGCACCATCATTCCTTAAATTAATTTCAGTAAAGTAGAATTTGTTGTCTTTTTTTGAATGCATCATTTCAACAGAAAAAAGGCCAACATATCCAATTTCCTTTATCAGGTTAATGATTGAATCCTTTATATTTTTATCTTGAAGTGGTTGTATATTAGCAAAACATACCATCCCTACATATTTGGGATAAATGGTCAATTTGTTTTCAACAGCGGGAATGATGCAATCACCGTTGGATAAACTGCATCCAAGAATGCTGATTTCATAGTCTCTGTCAATATACTCTTGTAAAATGATTTTTTTTGTGAATTTTAAACTCTTGAGGTTTTCTTTCAATTCCTCAAATGAGGAACATACGCGGATATCACATTTGGCGCCCTCGCAACTTATCAAGGGTTTAATCAGACAGGGAAACGTGAGGTTTTCCGGGAACTTATCAATATCTTCGATAACCCATGAAGCGGGGACATTAAAATTAGATTTTTTCGCCAAATCAACTTGAATCTCTTTATTGAAAATTTGTCGAAATGGAATTTGTGCGTATTGGAACACAAAATTATCCCTAAGATTTGAGGAATTATTTTCAAGCGTCAAGGCTGCCAAGTCGCTACAAGGAATAATTGGGATTTTACTTGGGGATACAATCGAGTGTGAAAGAAGGGCTTCAATACAAGCTTGTGCATTATGCGACGTTATTACTTTATCTACAAATTTACTACAAGCCACATATCCTGTTTTGTCCCCATAAATCAGTGCAACAGAACGGTAGCCGGCTAACCCCAGTGATTGAATAACTCCTACGGTGTTGGTATGGTCATTGCCAAATACGACTACAATTTCATTCATAGTTTCATTGGATTGTTTTTATGTATGGTTGATTGTTGATTATTCTGAGATACTGAGAAAAGTAGGCTGTGAAGAACGCAGCCTACTTTTCTATGTCTCAGGTTGATTGTTAGCGGACAATTGCTTTCCGGGTGCGTCCTGTGGCGGGGAGCCGCAGGATGTAAAGACCGGCGCCGGGGAGAAGCACGCGGCTCTCGCCTTCGGCCACTTTGCGGCCTGTTGTGTCGAATACCTCAATCATATGGCCGGCGGCTTCTGCTGTAAGGCCATTGAGCGTGATATTCGCAACTTTCTCATTGCCTATTGCCTCGATGCCCGACATGATGTTTGTGGTCTCGGCTGCCATTTCCTCCGACTCGGCGCCGTTTTCCCAGTTGTTGGTGCGGGACACCTTGAAATAGTATTTCGTGCCGGGCTCAAGATTCTCGATTTTTGCTTTTGTGGCATTGCCCATGCGTCGACCCTTGTAGCCGGGAACATACACGATCTCGCCCTCATCCTCGCCATCGGCGCGTGTGGATGTCACACGACTGTATACTGTGAGCTCAGTGTCGTAGCCATCCTGACTCTCCCAGGAGATTTCGATATCGTTGTCGTTGGCCGACACTCTTACAGGGGTCGTGGCGGCCGGAATATCCTCCGTGCGGCCTCCGTTGAGCTTGAATGTTATCTCGCCAAACTCATCCTCGGCAATCTCTTCGATGGTGCAGTCGAGCTTCTGCTTGGCCCATGTCACAAAACCGGGGTCGGTATCGCCTGTGATCGATGTCACTTTGCCGCTTCCCGGGAATACATTCCCCGCGCCCGCATATTGCCGGCCGTTGGCTTCCTCGATATCGACATGCATATGGGAAGGCGTGTTGTTTACCTCATTGTAGCTCCATACCTCGTCATTGTAGTCGATATGCCAGAGAAGCATGCCGTGAGAGGGGATATATTTGTCCCAGCTCTCCTGCTGGCGGTTCTCAATCAGAAAGAACTCATTGTCTTTGTCGGAGCGGATGATACCGCATTCATTCTCCTTGATGGGGAGAAGGCGTGCGTTGGCCGCGAGGGTTGTCTCGCGTGGCTGCACCCATCCGAGCGCATAACGCTCGAAAGCGCCATATAGCGGAGGTGTCATGCCGTCGTTGTTATAAGGGCCGTAATCGAGACATGACCAGTAGCCAGGGGTGAAGGCATTGCTATAGTTGGTTGGGTAGAGGTCGGGCAGGCCAATCACATGGCTGAACTCATGTATAAATGTGCCTACACCATCCACCCGTGATCCGGTCCATTCATTCGTGCAGCCGTAGGGGCCAAGGAGCACGCCGTCGTATGTGACGCCTTTTAATCCTGCGTCGCGCACATCGAATGCATGGGGCCAGACATCGTTTTCCATATAGGATGTGGCTTCTCCGGTGCCGGCGTAAAATACGAATACATTGTCGATAAGGCCGTTGCCATCGCGGTCGTATTCGCTGAAGTCCACGGTATCGTCAAGGAAGTCGCAGGCCTCCTTGACCATCTCTTCGGGATGCATGTCGTTGCCATACACGTCGTTGCGGCCATAGTAGGTGTGGTTCTGCTTCATGGTGACCGGGCCGTATACGTCGAATTCAGGCTGGAAAGCGCCGTTAGAGCAGAGTTCGAAATATTGGCGCGCCGAACCTGTGGCACCTAAGTCGGAGAAATTCTCCTCCATCAGCATGCGCGAGAAGTAGTCGTGCGGGTCGGAGATGCGGAACGAGCGGTCGGGGAAGTCGACGAGAATCACGATTGCTTTCTGCTTGCCATATGCCGGGAACACGTCACCCGGGATCAAGCCCGGACCTTTGGGGAAGGGGGGCGCGTCAGCAGTGCCGGCGGCACGGCGCGTTTTTTGCGACGCGCTGGTTGTGGAGCGAACTGCGCGTTGGCGCAGACGCGACTCTTGTGAAGCGCGGAGCGTGCGCGATGCAGCATCCGTGGCGCTGATATCCTCGAAGGCAAAGACACCCTCCTCCACTTCGCGGAGAGGACGGCCATCTTCCGAATAATATTGGTGTGCAAACTCATCGCCCACGAGACGTGCCTTGATCTGGCTTCCATCGGCCAGTGTAAGCGTGCGCAGCCCCGGACGGGCCGGCACTGCCATCGCAGGCAGCGTGCCTAACAGCATGGCTGCAGCGATGCATGATATGATTGATTTCCTTTTCATGAAGGTTGTTTTATAAATGCGGATTCTATTTTTACACGGATATTTATGCACAAATATGCATAAACGGATAATCGGATTAACTGAGATTCTTTATTTAAAACGGGAAGCGGAGGCATATATTTTCTCAAAAATATGACGGTCTACATCAGTGAGTTCCAGCCCGCGGCGGTCCATCACCCGCGAGGCTATCTGCATGAATGTGGGAATCGGCACATCGCTGAACCCCGCCTCCGGACTGCCCGCCGAGAAACTCGGGATGAAGGTGCGCGGAAAACCGCTGCCATGGAAATTGACCCCGACGCCAATCACGGTGGCGGTGTTGAACATGCAGTTGATCCCTGCCTTAGAGTGGTCGCCCATCATGAGCCCGCAGAATTGCAGGTCGGTGCGCATGAAGCGGCGCTGGGCGTAATTCCAGATGCGGATCTTGGAATAGTCGTTCTTGAGATTGGAGGCATTAGTGCCGGCGCCGATATTGCACCATTCTCCTATCACGGCATTGCCTAAATAGCCGTCATGTGCCTTATTGCTATATCCAAAGAACACTGCATTGCTCACTTCTCCGCCCACTTTGCAGAACGGACCGATTGTGGTGCCCTCGTAGATTTTGGCTCCCATTTTTATTTTGGCATTGTCGCAGAGCGCCAATGGCCCGCGGATGGTGACGCCCTCCATCACGGCTGCGTCGCGGCCGATGTATACCGGGCCCTCCTTCACATTGATTGTGCAGCCCTCCACGCAGGCACCCTCTTCGATGAAGAGCGCTGGAAGCCCGTTTTTAAGGCGCGGGGCCCCGATCACGCACGTGGTGGAATCCGGCGCAATCCCTTCGCGGTCGCGCGTTAGCCAGGAGAAGTCCTTCTCTATCTCGTCGAAATTGTGAAGGAAGATGTCGAAGAGATAGCGGATGCGGTCGCTGCCGTTGCCGCTTTCGCGTCCATAGTCGTCGGCCAGTTGCTGAAAGTCGGCAAGACGGCCGTGATAGGCCCATAGTCCTTCGCTGTCGCGCAATCCTTCACCACGGCGTAGGCCCTTGGCCTCAAGAGCCGTGGCAGCGTCGGGTAGTTTGTTGCCCGCAAGAAAGAGTGCCTCTTCATCGTCATTTATGCCCAATGGAAATTTTTCCGACAGATACTCGGGAACGAGCCAGCTGTAGTCGCCCGAGATGAAATGTTGCCATTTCTCCCGGATGGAGACTATGCCTACGCGAAATTCACTTACAGGGCGTGTATACGACAAGGGGAGCAGATTCTCGTGCACCGCCTGCGTGTCGAAAAGAACTATCTTTGTCATCTCCTTATATATTATGCGGCCACAAATATAAGCACTTTTTGCCGAAATGCCAAAGATGCTCCCTTCAGAGGAGGGAAAATTTTCCGTCAGGCCCTCCCACAATCCTCCTTTATCGCCCGGTAAGCCTTATGACATGTGAAAATTTTTAGAAACCCTGAAAAATTATTATGCATTCTTGTGCAATATGCTTCTCTAAATTGTTTCAATTTACTTATGATTGGTCAAATATGCCCCCTGATTTTAAATATAAATTGAATATACAAGAAATAAATAAAAAAATGGCTACCTTTGTACCGATTTCTATTTAGCCGGTAAAGTCCGGCAAAAGATGGCAAGTCAAAATCTTTTAGTAATAGTGATATAAAATTGTAAGTTAGTGGTTGAGTAGGATTTTCGGGAACTTGTGAAAGCGATCGAATCTAAAAAATCACACTGCGGCGAATGTTTGTGAAAACACTCGCCGTTTTGTTTGCAAACCTTTCCGCATCCTTAGTCGTTTTAAAGCAAACAAGACAAGACAAATTTTAATTATGGAACACACACATCTTTTCATAGTGGATTTCGGCGATGGCGACCGTTATCGCTACTATTGCGACGCCGACAATGCCGATGCCGCAAGTCAGACACGTCCCTTCGTAGAATATGACAGGGAGATCCGTCAATATCTCTCGCGCAAATTCCCGACTGTAAGCCACGCTTACTATGTTCTTCCCGACATCCGGAAAATCGATGACAAGGATGTCCATGAATACGAGGGTTTCGAACTTCTCGATGATGCCGCTGTGGAGCGGATCAAACACAATCTCGGGCGGGCGTTGAAAGTAAAGGCAGACGTTCGCGAACTCAACAGCAACGACGCCTTCGGAGGAGACAGCATCTCGCCCCAGGCCATTTCTTCCGACTGACCACTCCCTGATTTTGGTTGAATCTTTTTTGAGAAAAGAAATATTTGCGCAATTCGGATAATTGCGCTATCTTTGCTTGCGACTACCATGAAGGACTTGAATACTCCCATCTAAGGGGATTCGGACGCTCTTTAAATGGAGGGTCGCTTTCTTTTTGAACATATCAATCATTATGAAAAAAAATTTCGAATATCTCACAGCTCTGCGAAAAGTGATGGCAGAGAAGGGGATTGACGCCTGCGTGATTTCCGGCACCGACCCCCACCAGAGCGAACTTCCCCCTCATCATTGGCGTGGCCGTGAATGGCTCACCGGTTTTGAATCCGGCAACGGCACCAATGGAACAGCCGTTGTGCTTCAGGACCAGGCATATTGCTGGACCGACTCCCGCTATTTCATCCAGGCCACTGAACAGCTCCGAGACACCGGTTTCGAGATGATGAAAGAGGATGGCCCCGATGCTGTAGATCTCGTAGACTGGCTTACAGAACACACATCCAAAGGCCAGACCGTAGGCATCGACGGAATGACTTTCAGCGTGAGCTATGCACAGCGCCTCGAGCAGGAGCTCGGCGACAACGGCGTGAAACTCGACACGAATTTCCCGCAGTTCGATTATATCTATCCCGACCGTCCCACACGTCCCCAGAACAAACTCTTCATCCACGATGAAAAAATCGTAGGAGAAACTGTCGACAGCAAGTGCTCCCGCATCATGGCGGAAGTGAAAGCTGAACTCGCCAACGCGATTCTCCTCTCCGCACTCGACGACATTGCCTGGACCACCAACCTGCGCACGGCCAACGACATCAGTTTCTCGCCGATGTTCGTGGCATTCCTCTATCTTGACGACAAGCGCCGCGTGCTCTTCATCGACGCCGAAAAACTCACGCCTGAAGTTGAGGCACATCTCAAGAAATACGGCTTCGAGACCCAGCCATACGACGATGTGAAGAAATTCGTGGCAGCGCTTCCCAAAGAAACGCGTCTGCTCATTGACCCCGAAAAGACAGCCCGCAGAATTTACGATGCAATCGGTTGCACACCCGTATTTGGCGGTGCCGGCGTTGCCAAACTCAAGAGCATCAAGAACTCCTCGATGATCAATAGCCTTGCCACAGCCATGGAAAAAGACGGCGTGGCCCTCACGCGCTTCTTCATGATGGTAGAACGCGAATATCCTGAAGGCAAGCTCACCGAAGTAGAACTCGGCAAACGTCTGCGCGCCCTTCGTCTTGCCGACCCCAGTTGTGTTGACGAGAGCTTTGCCCCCATCCTAGGCTGGAATGCACATGGCGCAATCGTGCACTATGAGGCTACTCCCGAAACCGACATCGCAGTCATCGGCGACGGCCTGCTGCTCGTGGACTCCGGCGGCCAATACACCTATGGTACCACCGATATTACCCGCACTGTGGCCCTCGGCACCCCCACCGCCGAGCAGCGTCACGACTTTACGCTCGTGATGAAGGGTCACATCGCTCTCTCCAGCGCCGTCTTCCCCGAAGGCACCACAGGACATCAGCTCGACGTTCTTGCCCGTCAGTTCCTCTGGAAAGAGGGTAAGGCTTACTATCACGGCACAGGCCATGGCGTAGGATTCTTCATCAACTGCCATGAAGGCCCGCAGAACATCCGCCTCAACATCAATCCCACTCCTCTGGAGCCCGGCATGATCACGAGCAACGAGCCCGGCCTCTACCTTGAGGGCCGCTACGGTATCCGCTGCGAAAACCTGATTGTAACCGAGGAATACAAGACCACCGAATTCGGCCGCTTCTTCCATTTCCATCCCATGACACTCTTCCCCTTCGACCGCTCACTCTTCGAACTTGAGATCATGAGCGACGAGGAGATTAAATGGGTTGACGACTATCACCGCCTCGTGCGCGAGCGCCTCACTCCACTGCTTAAGCCCGAAGAACAGGCTTGGCTCGCCGAGAAGACTCTGCCGCTCGGAAAGTAAACTTGATTATTAAAAATGGAGTTGTCTAAGCGTACGATGCGCTTGGACAATTCCAATTAACACCAACTTCAAAATAAAGATAAACAAAGTAAAGGGGTATGATTATCAAACCAGTAAGGGGCTTCACACCCAAGATGGGACGCGACTGCTTCATTGCTGACAATGCCGCTATCATCGGCGATGTCACCATGGGCGATGAATGCAGCGTTTGGTTTGGCACCGTATTGCGCGGCGATGTAAACACAATCACCATCGGCGACCGTGTCAATATCCAGGATGGCAGCGTGCTTCACACGCTCTATCAGAAATCCACCATCGAGATCGGCAACGATGTCTCGATAGGCCATAACGTTGTGATCCACGGCGCAAAGATTCGCGACTATGCTCTGATTGGCATGGGCGCAATCGTGATGGACGATGCCGAGGTGGGCGAAGGCGCGCTTGTGGCCGCAGGGTCGGTGGTGCTCAGCCGCACAAAAATCGGAGCACATGAGATGTGGGCCGGCGCTCCCGCGAAATTCATCAAGATGGTGGAGCCGGAGAAAGCCAAGGAAATGAACATCAAGATCGCTCACAACTATCTGATGTATAGCAGATGGTATGATGAGACCCCACAGGAGGCCGAGCGTGAGGATGCCATCGAGGTAAAAGCCGAAAAAGGTGAGTGATTTCCGGTCTGGGGCGCTCCTTTTGGCCGCCTGATTTGTAAAAATCATGAAAATTAAGCGGAAAAAAGGAGGAAAATTTTGTGGAATGCAAAGAGTTTTATAATTTTGCACGCTGCAGAGCGGCATCGAACCGTCGTTCCCCCCGCCGCATCTGCCCCCAAATAGGAAAATAAACATAAAAACCAAAGGATCAAACATGATTATCGTACAAGTAAAAGAGGGCGAGAACATTGAAAAAGCTCTGAAGAAATTCAAACGTAAATTTGAAAGAACCGGCGTCATCAAGGAATTGCGCGCACGTCAGGCATTTGAGAAGCCTTCTGTGACCAACCGCAAGAAAATGGTGAAGGCCATCTACGTTCAGCAGCTTCGCCAGGCAGAGCAGTAATCCGCCCTTCCGGATTGCAGGCTTAGCCTACTTTCACTTCAGCAAGATAACACGCGTATGGATTGTCCCCCGCCGATGGGAATGGTCCATACCGTTTTGTCGTATCCTGTAATGGACAATAAAGAACAAAAATCATCTGAAAATCCTGCGGCCGGGAATGGCTCCGGGGATCTGATAGAACGATTCAGCCAGTATTGCAGGCTGGAACTCAACCGGAGCGCATTGACCGTAGACGCATACTGCCGCGACCTGCTCCAGTTTGGCGGTAAGGTATCCGACCTGTGTGGCGCCACTTCCGGTGAAATCCGCGGTTGGCTCGCAGAGGAGGCCGGGAAAGGTGTGAAGCCCGTGTCGCTCAGGCGGAAAACGCAGAGCCTGCGAGCGTTCTATCGCTGGTTGCTGCGTCAGGGCATGATTGCACGTAATCCCGCCGCCGAAGTGACGCTCGCCAAAGCGCCGAAACCCCTTCCGCAGTTTGCCAAGGACTCCGAGCTCGAGGCGCTCCTCGCCATTCCCCCAGAAACCTTCGAGCAGCGCCGGAGTCATCTTGCAGTGAATATGATCTATTCCCTCGGACTTCGCCAGGCGGAACTGCTTGGCGTGCACGACACCGACATTACCGAGAGAGCCGACGGCGCCGAAATCCGTATCACCGGAAAACGCGACAAGCAGCGGGTGTTGCCACTTCCTGCATCCCTACTCGAAGAGATACGCGCCTGGCAAAGCGAGCGCGACAGCCGCTATCCCGACGCTCCCGTGCCGCGAGCCCTTATGGGAGGCAGGCATGGAGCAATCTCTAAACAAACTCTTTATGTCATGGTGAAGGATATGCTTGTGTCTGTGGCGGCTGCGAAAAAGAGTCCCCACACTCTCCGCCATTCCTTTGCCACCGCAATGGTGTCGGCCGGCGCCGACCTCGATGCCGTGCGCGAAATGCTTGGCCATGCATCCCTGGCCACCACACAGATCTATACCCACCTTTCCCTCTCCGACCTGCGAAGCAATTATGCAGCCCATCCCAGGGCCGCAAAAGACAACGGAAAAGACGCTCAAGAAAAAAATTCCTAATGAAACGACCGAATGTCGTTTTTTTTTGTTATCTTTGTAAAAAACCTGACGCAGCATAAGTGACTCTCCCCCTTTTAGCCTGTCAGGATTATTTGCAAACTTAAAACCCAAAATTATGGAAGCGAACATCAAAGCCCTTCATTTCGACGCCACCGAACGTCTTGAGAACTTCATAAATAAGAAAATTGACAAAATGAGTCGTCGTTTCGAGGCCATCACCAATGCCGAAGTTACTCTCCGCGTGGTGAAGCCCGAGACAGCCATGAACAAGGAAGCCAGCATTAAATTCATTTTGCCTGGCGCCGAGCTCTTCGCCTCCAAGACGGCCGACACATTTGAAGAGGCTGTGGACCTCTGCCTCCAGGCTCTGGAGTCACAGCTCGAAAAGAAAAAGGACTGCAATAAGTAATGACACAAGAGGAGAAATCCCGGAATAAGAAAGTCTCCCCCAAGCGGGTAGACACCACAATGACGGGCAGGAGGATGCTATTCCTTCTGCTCGCCGTAGCGGTTGTAGTAGCGTTGTTTTTCGCCGTGGTGTATCCGCTGATGCTCGTGGGCGCACCCAAAGAGGCAGTGATTCATGTGCCCCGGAATGCCACCCGCAAGATGGTGGAAGACTCCCTCACCAAGGAATTCGGTAAGGAATATGCCGGTTATGTGATGCAGGCCATGCATCTGCGCAGCACCGATCTCTCCACCCGCCATGGAGCCTATAAAATCGCGAAGGGCGCCAACGCATTTTCCACAATGCGCAAAATCACCTCGGGGGGCCAGACTCCCGTGCGAATCACCGTCAACGGTTTCCGCAGCCTCGACCTCCTTGCCGACCGCATTGCCTCAAAAATGGATTTCCCGGCCGACTCGCTCCGCAGCGTGCTTGCCGACAGTGCGTTCATGGCCCAATACGGACTGACTCCCGCCAGTGCCATGGCGCTCTTTATCGACGACACCTATGAGGCCTATTGGACGGCCTCGCCGCGCGAACTTCTCACCACCATCGGCAATAATTACAAATATGTCTGGAATGAGACGCGGCGCGAGCAGGCTGCCACGCTCGGCCTCACCCCGGAACAGGTCACAATCCTTGCCTCAATCGTGGATGAGGAAACAAATGCCGCCAATGAAAAGGGTATCATCGGCCGACTCTATATCAACCGCCTCATGAGCGGCATGAAGCTGCAGGCCGACCCCACGGTGCGATTCGCAGTGGGCGATTTCTCCATCAAGCGCGTACGCAGTCAGGACCTTAAGACCGACTCCCCTTACAACACGTATATGTATAAAGGCCTGCCTCCCGGACCAATCCGCACCACAAGCCGGCAGACCATCTATGCCGTGCTCGACAGCAAACCGAACAGTTACCGCTACATGTGTGCCAACGACGACTTCTCCGGCACTCATCTCTTCGCCAGTTCCTACGACGAGCATGTGCGCAATGCCCTGCGCTATCAGTCTGCCCTCGATGCCCGAGGCATAAAGAGATAGCAATCACTCTGACTTCATATTTAATAACTCATCACTCTGACTTAATACTTCATCACTCTGACTTCTGACTTATTATGACAATAGTAGAACAATACGGTAACGAGACCGATGCCTACATGGACTGCTCCCTGCTGCAGAGCCACGGACTGCAAGCCCGCGTGGAGAGTGATGCTCTTTCCCTCCTTTTTCCCGGCCCGGCCCAGGGAATGGGTTCGGTAAAGCTCCTTGTCCCCGACTCCGAGGCCGCTAAAGCCCGCGAAATCCTTTCGCATAAATAAGTCATCCCGGGGTGTCGCCCCCCTATGATATTTCATATGTCGCTACGTGCCCTCATATGCCTTTGCATTTTGTCGCTTTGCCTTGCATTCCAGGATTTTGGGGCAAAGGCAAACGTAGCGTCTGATTTCGAACTGCTCATAGATGCCGATGCCCCTCTCCCTCAGATTCCCGACTCTCTTGACAATAAGGCTCATACTCCGCTTGAGCGCGACTGGAAATATCTGCTGAAATCCCGTCAGGGTCTTTCGATATATGACGAAAGTGTCCGCTGGCCCCGGTTTGTGGAGGGATGCCTGAAGATTTACCGCTGGGCCGACCGAGTGTTCAATCAGTATGACACCCTTTATGTGGTTTCCTATAAGCGTAAAGGCAAAGTGAAAATCTTTAACGACAACTGGGTGGATATCTATTATTTCCATCCGAAACACGAATTGTCGCTCAAGATGATGAGCCGTCTTTACCCCAATGTCGGTATAAACGGCTCTTACGGCATTTTCAGTCTCTCTTATTCAATCGATCTGCGCACTGCGTTTCAAGGCACGAACCCTCATTATCATAAACTTGACTTCGGATTCAACTGTGCAAGGCTGATGATGGAGTTCCATTACTGGCGAAATGATGGGGGAACCTACATCCGTCAGTTTGGGGATATGGGCGCCGGCAAGCCTATCAAGGAGTGGTTCTCAGGGCTTCAATTCGCAGCCGTAAATCTTGGCGCCACATATTTCTTCAACAATCGTCGTTTTTGTTATGGGGCGGCATATGATATGTCGCGAATACAGCGCCGGAGCGCGGGCACCTGGCTGGCGGGCATTACGGCTTCGATGTATGACGCCGACTTCGACCTAAATAAGCTCTCCCAAGAGATGAAAGACTATTTCGACTATAAGCGAAAGCAGTATAATCTTGATTACTGGGTGCTTGACGCCACGTTCGGGTATAGTTACAACTGGGTGTGCAACAAGCATTTTCTCTTTAATATCACGGCTATCCCCGGCCTTGGAATCAGTCATACAAGTTCGAAAGACGAGGGACGTCACCGCACACTCTTTAATGGAGCATTCAAGGCATTGACAGCCCTGAACTATCAAACCGGGCGGTTCTTCCTTTCCCTGACAGCCAATGCATCGGCCAATGTCTACAACAGCAGCGAACTTGGATTCTCACCTGCGGTGGCCGGTTTCACTATGTCGGCAGGCATGCGATTCTAATAATTTTGAATTGCTGCTTGGCGAACAGCCTCACCGGCCCTGGGCCGGCGACACACAATCTTCGACCTCTCACCGTGAAGAAGCGCCAATCAATCATCAATCACAAAGAATCATCAATCAGAAAAAGGATGCAGAAAGAGGAATTTTATATGCGGCGTGCGCTGCAATTGGCTGCCAATGGTGCGGGGCATGTATCGCCCAATCCTATGGTAGGGGCTGTGATTGTAGAGCCATCCGGAAAAATAATAGGGGAGGGCTGGCACCGCCGTTACGGTGGCCCTCATGCGGAGGTGAATGCTTTCAGATCGGTGCGCCAGGAGGATGAACACCTGATTCCCGAAAGTACCATATTTGTCACACTCGAGCCATGCTCACATTATGGCAAGACGCCTCCCTGCGCTTTGTTGCTTAAGGAGAAGGGGATCCGGCGCGCGGTGATTGGGACCGGTGACCCAAATCCCAAGGTTGCAGGCAGAGGTATCCGGATTCTCCGTGAAGCAGGAATTGAAGTGGTGGAGGATGTTCTGAAAGATGAGTGCATATGGATTAACCGCCGTTTCATGACGGCTCAGCTTCTCCGGCGTCCCTGGATTCAGTTGAAATGGGCGCAGACTGCGGATGGCGAAATGAAAGTGCCGGCAGACGCAGCCCCAGATGAGCGTCTTATTATTTCCACTCCTCTGACGATGACGCTCATGCATCGGGAACGCGCAATGACCGATGCCATTATGGTAGGCACCGGCACATTGCTTGCAGACAATCCATCGCTTACCACAAGACTCTGGCCCGGCCGCAATCCGCGTCCGGTGATATTTGCTTCGCCCCGCATTGCAGCTGGAGTCGATAGCAATGGCGCTCCATTAAAGGCATTGGAAAATGCGATAATACTCGACCCGAAAGAGAGTCTTGAGAGAAATATGCACAAACTGTATGAGGAATATGGCATCACCTCTCTGATGGTAGAGGGCGGACCGACCCTCCTGCACAGTTTCATCGCCGCCAACCTTTATGACGAGCAGCGCATAGAAACATCCTCTGCAAGCAAAATTTTTTAAGCTCGAAATATCCTCTGCGCGCAAAATTTTTAAAGGTTACAGTTCTATGGCCAAACCGGGAGGAGGTCTTGGATATGCGGCCTAAGGTCTCAGGACAGTTGTGGGGTGCTGTCTGTTCTGGCGATTCATCATAAGACCCCATCCCACAAAAAATGTTAATGCAGGGGTCGCAGATGTGCCTCATAT
>OGNF01000343.1_pt1 | contig 52975 bp, 33 predicted proteins | sample 1573321 | NCBI WGS metagenome assembly OGNF01 (sample SAMEA2581911, study PRJEB24529) | metagenome | biome: Human gut stool | place: China | collected 2011 | reverse complement strand
GAAGGTTACAGGTTTGAATCCTGTGCGAATCACCCCGAGCCGACTTCCTCCCGGAAGCCGGCTCAATTATTATGAATGGAGTGAAGGCGTCCCCGCCTTCACGCTCCCGCCCCCTTACCTTGCCAGCGATATATTGAACGACAGCCCGTACGACGTGTTGGTCGTCGGATACGACGACGTCGTCACAATCGGCGAATTCACCTGATGGTCGAAATAGGCCGACACCGTCACGGCCTTGGAGAGGATGTACGACGCCGTGAAATTGATATTGAACGTATTCGTCCCCGACGTCGGCTGAGTGTAGTTGTTCTCGATGCGGCGGATCAGTGCCTGATTCTTCTGGACGCCGACCTCGGCGTTGAGCGTCAGGTCGTTGCTGACGCCGCGCTGCGACCCCTTGATCTTCAGCACCGAGTTGAAGCCCACGATCTTGTAGCCGGCGCTGAACTTCATGCCGCGCGTGGTCGCCTCAACCACCTGTCCCGCCGACGAGTTGAGCGTCAGCGTGCGCTGGTCGCGGTATTCCGCGCCGAGCTGTATGTCGTTCTGCAGCGTCACGTTCAGGCCGATCAGCGGCGCGAAGCGCTCGGTGATCGCCACCGACGAGATGTTGAACGGCGACGACGGCACCGGATTGCCCGTCAGCTCGTCCAGCGTGAAGCCCAGGCGGTCGCCGTCGACGCCCACCCAGTTGAGGTACGACGAGTACGAACCCACCGAATACGTGCACTGGTAGGCGTGGCTCAGCGTGAACGTCTTGAATATGTTGCGCAGGTTGCCCATGTTGATCAGGCCGTCGTAGGTGATGCGCCAGTTGGGCATCACTGCCCCGAAGTCGGGGAACGGCGACAGCCACTGCGAGCGCGGGTTGCGGCCCGTGTAGGCGGCCACGAACGCCGGTATCAGCACGTCCGACGACGTCTCGCTGATCGTGCCGTTCTCGGGGCTGAATGGCTGGCCGGCCACGGGCATTCCCTTGATGAATCCGGCGTCGGGATAGATCTGCCCGGCGTACTGCCCCTCGACGCGGTCGCGGATCACGCCGATATTCGACAGGAAGTTGTTGAACGCGCCCGACTCGTAGCCGTTGTCGGCCCCCGACGACCGCAGGGCCGTCGCTATGGCGCAGCCCGTCATGGTGAACGAGCCCGAGTAGGCCGTCGGATGGTCGGCGTACATGAACTGCATCTGCGACGTACGGTTGTCCGTCCGGTTGAAGGTCAGCTGCACCTTGAAGCCCTTGAAGAGCTCGAAGTTGGCCTCGATGTTGAGTTCCTTTGTCCGCGAGAAGATCGCCGGCGACGTCTGCCCGTCGTCGGTGATGAGCCACCCGTTGCGCAGGGCCTTGTCGACATACTGCTCCCCTCCCTCGAAGCCGAAGGCGAAGCCCAGGCCCGGTGCCATCGGCCCGTAGGAGTAGGTCTGGCCGAAGACATTCCCGATCTCGGGGTTGAACAGCGGCAGCGACAGCGTCCGGGCGTTGCGGTAGCGCACCGATATGTTGCGCGGCGACAGCACGAACCGCAGGGCATACTCGCCGATGTCCTTCCACAGGTTGCGGTCCTCCTTCTGTATCTCGGTTATGGTGAATTTCAGCGTCTCGTCGCCGTGGGTCAGCACCTCTACGCTGTTGCGGTCGACGATGCGGGTCTTGACCGGGAACGGCTTGCCGTCCTGGGTCGTGGCCGCGACGCCAACCTTGGCTACGTTGAGGTTATGCTTGATGACGAGCTGCGCCGAGTCGGCCGGAAGCTTGTACGACCGCTCGAACTTCTTCGGCTTCTTGGGCTGCGTGGGCGCCTTGCGCGTGTTGGCGAACCGCTTGGTCACGTTTTTCAGCAGCGGTATCTTGTTGTAGAATGACTCGAAGTTGATGCGTCCGTCGGCCGTCCAGGTGGCTTGGTTGGCGATCGAATTGCCGAGTTTCAGGCCATCGATGGTGGCGCCGCGGTCCCAGCGGTAGGTAGCGTTGTAACCTACCGAGCCGTTGAGGAAGTCAAGCACCGGGATGCGCGAGAACGGAGCCTTGTACTGCGCCGAGAAGCTCTGGTTGTAACTCCACGGCGTGCCCATCGACAGGATGCTCTGCCACACCGTGTCCTTCCACTCGCGGTACCGGTCCGGGAACAGCCGCTTGTTCACCGCGCCCGCCGTCTCCTCGATCCGCGCCGACGTGTTCGAGCTGAAGCTTACCTGCAGGCTCTTGATGATGTTCCACGTCAGCGACAGCTGGCGGTCCCACAGGAAGTTCTTGCTCACCGACACAGGCAGCTGGAACATCTGGTCGACCTCCGAGCGCACCTGTTGTTCGTAGTAGTAGCGCGACATGTTGGTCATGAACGATATGTTGTTCGGAAGCCACTGTATCTCCCAGTCCTTGAAGAACTTCAGGTTCTTGTTCTTCGACTTGATCCACCCGAATGGCTTGAATCCGCGGATGAAGGGCGAATACGAGTATTGGAGCGACCCGCGGTAGTCGTTCGTGTTCTCGTACTCGGTGGTCGGGTCGTGCTTCGACCGCTTGCTGAACGAGAAGTTGAACGTGAAGTTGGCCGGATCCCACGGCATCGGCGTCTTGCTCTGGACATCGAATTTCAGGCCCGAGATCGAGAAGTTCTGCACCTGCGTGTGCTCCACGGCATAGTTGTTGATCGAGTCGCGCTCATGCTTGCTCCCGGCGTTGTCCAGGGCGTCTTCGAGCAGCACGTCCTGGTCCAGCGGATTGTAGCGCGGCGTGGTCGTCTCGCTCGACACCGAGTAGTAGATCGGAGCGTGGAGCTTCGCCCCCGCCGGCAGGAAGCGGCCCAGGTCGGCCTGCACTGCGAAGTTGTACTGGTGGTAGTTGTCCATCCGGCGCTCGTTGAGGCTCTGGTCTACACCGCCGAAGCCGGCCGTCTCGATGTGGGCGCCGACGTTCAGAGTCGCTATGTCCGACACGTTCAGCGTCGCGTTGGCTTTCGCAGCCCAGCCACCGCTCTCGTTGAAGTCGGTGACCTTGAGCTCGTTGACCCACACGGTACCGTCCTTGACGGTGGCCGAGTTGTTGCGCACGCCGATCATCATCACGCGCACGTCGCTCAGCGACGGATTGCCCAGCACGCTGATGGTGTTGCGCTCGTTGTCGGGGTCGCGCCCGCTGAACACTATGCCGTAGCCCACGCCCGACTGCTCGTTGCGCTTGGCCGCGTTGCGCTCAAGCTTCAGGTCGACCAGCGACTGCAGGTTGAAGTCGAAGAAGTTCTCGATCGGCCACACCTTCTGGCGATCGGAGGGCGCGTCGCTGTAATGGTCGGCGGGCGTCAGTACCAGGGGTACGGAGTATTCGTAGTAGTTGTTCTTCACGTCGGAGCCCAGGCGGATGAACAGCGACAGGTCGCCCGAACGCAGGTTGGTCACGTCGTCGATCAGCCGCTCGGCGTGAACCCACATCTGCATCCGCTTGTAGTTGCGCAGGTCGTGCTGCGTGTTGCGGTACACGGCGCGCGCGTCGCCGGCCTGCAGGCCCATGACCTTGAGCGACATCGACTGCTCGTTGAGCTGCACGATCTGGCTCTGCCCCGGGTCGGAGATTCGCGTCACACCCGGCGGCAGCACGTAGTTCACCGGCTCGCGGTCGGCGTTCTCCTCGATGTTCACCACCGATATGTCGAGCTGTCCTTCGGCAGGCGTGTCGCCGCGGGTGTTGAGATTGAAGTCGTACGGGCGCCATTCGCCGCGCACAAGCTCCAGGGTGGCGAAGCGCAGATGCGTCACCTGACGGAAATCGGTCATGAACATGCGCATGAAGCGCACCGTCGACAGATCCTTGATCGACCCGACCACCTTCTCGTAGTCGCTCAGAGGTATCTTGAACTGGTACCACTCAACGGTCTGGTTCGAGTCGTTGCGGGTGTGCACCACCGACACCTGTTTGTCCGTGATGTAGTTCTTGCCCACCACAAGGTCCTGCGGACGGATCGAGACGCGGTACTGGAAGTAGCGTTCGTACTCGTTGAGGGTGTTGTCCTGGTTGATGTCCTCGACGTCGGGGGTCGCGCGCGAGGTCTGATACAGGGCCGGGGCGTCTTCGGGCGAAAGCGAATTGCCCTCCACGCCGTTGTAGCGCTTGTAGCGCTCGATGATGCCCATGCGCTGCTCGTCGTAGTCGTAGCCGCGGTAGAAGTGGTAGTTGTCGCCCGCCGGGTCGTTCAGCGGCGAGAACGGATCGTTCTGCATCCGTTCGATCGCCGACGGCGACAGACGCTGGCGCAGCTGGTTCAGATAGTCCTGGTACGACGGGAATTCGTACTCGTCTGTGTTCGGCAGGCCGTCGAGGCCCACGTCCTGGGCCAGGCGCGCGCCCGTGGCATTGTCGAACGAGTATGTGAGCGAGTTCTGCGACGTCACGCGGCCCCACACCGTCTCGCGCAGGTATTCGTTGTTGCCGTCGACCGGTATGCCGTTCTCGTAGCTCTTCAGGCCGTCCTTGAGGATGTCCTCCGACACCTCGCCGAAGTTGATGTAGAGGTCGCCGCCGTCGTAGTTCGGGTTGTTCGGGTCCAGGAACGGGTTCATCAGCCAGAACTGCACGTACTCGATGTTGCTCTGCTCGAAGTTGGTGTTGTCAAGCCGCCGCATGATGCCGCCCCAGCGCTTCTCGGGGAACAGCAGGTTGCCTTCCTGGTCGATGTTCTGCGCGTCCAGGTTGTAGGGCCCGCGCTCAGTGGGGTAGAACGACAGGTTCAGAGTCTGTATCGTGGGCGACTCTCCGTAGGTCAGCTCGCGGCCCGGGAAGATCTCGTATGAGGTCACTTCGCGCACGTAGGGGTTCGACAGCTGGTCCAGGTCGCTCTTGATGTAGCCCGGAGCCAGCGACGAGTTGCGCGAGGTGAACATACGGTCGATAAAGTACCAGTTCAGCAACGCACGGTTCTTGCCGTAGTCTACGTTGTTGCTCAGCGACGCCTCCGGGAACAGCGCGTCCGGCGACGGATCATACGGCGTCGAGGCCAGGAACCACGAATAAGGCGAGCGCAGGTCGATGCCCGTCTGGGTCGACTCGAAGTCGTCGACGTACGACGAGCCGCGGTTCGACCCCGACTTCTGCGCGTGCGGCAGCAGCTGTGCGTACTCGGCCGTCAGGCTCAGCCGCGACGGCTGCGTGGCCGTCACAGTCGGAATCTTGTTGAGCAGGTTGGTCAGCCACATGAACTGGGTGTTGTAGCTCAGATTGAAGCCCAGCATGGTGTTGTTCACGATCTCGTCGCCGATGTTGACCTTCTCGGTCAGCGCCTTCTCCGAGAAGTGCATCAGCGTCGCACCTAAGTTGAGCTCGGGTGTGAACTGATACTGCAGGTCCAGGCCGAGCAGAGTCTTGCGCTGCATCGAGAACAGCGACTGGTTCTCGAGCGTCACGCTGATGCTCTGGCCCGAGTCGATGATCGACTGGTTGGTGATCGTCACTATACCCATCGAGTAGTCGACGGTGTAGTCGGAATTTTCGGTCAGCGTCACCCCGCCGGCGGTCACTATCACCGATCCGCGGGGCACGTTCATCGCGTTGAGCCTTATCTGCGAGCCCGACGAGGCCTGGTACTCGCCCGTGAGCACGAATTTGTTCTTGTCCGCGAACTGCCGCGCCACCGTCAGCGTCGAGTCGTACAGTTCCTCGTACACGTACTGGTCGGCCAGGGCGTCGTTGTTGATCTTGCGGCGCAGGTGGCGGCCGAAGGGCTCGACGACCGGGAAGATCACCTTGCCCTGCGAGGGCAGTATGGTGTAGCCGTCGATGAAGTCGAAGAAGCCGTCGGGGTTCGACTCCTGGTTGGAGTCGATGCGGTCGAGGTTCATCACCTGCAGCAGCGACTGGTTGTTGAGTCCCGGCACGGGCAGATAGTTGATCTCGGTGCCGGTGGTGTCGCTCAGGTACTTGATGTTGAGCTTGAAGTTGCTTTTCTGTATCTGGTAGCCGCCCAGATTGTAGACGTTCTTCATCATCAGCCTCCACATCGGCTCCGACGTCGACGAAGTGGTGCTTTTGAGCATCTTCACGTAGAGCGACTGGTCCGTGGTGGTGATGTCCGACGAAAATTCGCCTACCTGGTACACCTGGCCGCGGTAGGTGTACTCGAACGCCACGCCGAGCACCTCGTCGGCGTTCAGCGCGCTCTTTATGGAGATGTAGCCCAGCGTCGCGTTGAGCGTGTATTCGTTGCTCGACAGCAGGCGGGCGCTCTCCACTTTCTCGTAATCCGTGCCTCCGACTATCCCGTAGGCCTGCAGGGGCTCGAGCGCCTGCGTCACGGTGTTGATGTTGCGCGCCCCCGGATATTCGTCCTTGATCACCCGCAGCAGATTGTTCGACGAGTTGGTCGGGATGGGCACCGATGCGTCCGGAATCCAGTAATTGGAACCCAGAACGCTGCTCTCGCCCAGATCCTGGAAGGCCACCAGGTTGCGCGCCTGCTCGTATTTGCCGCTCTTGTTGGTCACCCACACTTCGATGCGCGTGATGTTCACGCCCGACGACACATAGGGCAGCTTCGAGGCGAATTCGTCGTAATTGTCGCGGAAGAACTGCGCCAGGAAGTAGTGCCGGTTCTGGTCGTACTGGTCGGCGTTGACGGTGAACTTGGTGGTCTGCACCCCGCCCTTCGAGCTGACGGTCTTCGACTCGGAATTCTGCTGCGAAAGCAGTCCCGTGACGGTCAGGCGTCCGAACTGCAGCTTGGTCTTGATGCCGAACAGGGCCGACGCGCCGCGGATGAGCGACGACCCCGTGGTCATCGACACGTTGCCGGCCTCGATGCTCTTGACTATGTCGTCCTCCTTGCCTTCGTAGTTGAGGCGCAGGTTCTTGGAGTCAAAGTCGAAGGTCGCGTCGGTGTTGTAGGTCATGTTGAACTTCAGGCGGTCGCCCACTCCGGCGTTGATCGTGGCCTGGATGCGCTGGTCGAAGTCGAAGTAGGTCTTGCGGCGCGAGTTGAGCGACAGCGACGGATTGTCGGTGAAGTTGCTCTTGATGCCCATCGACAGCTGCACCGAACCCTGGGTCTTGAGTTGCACGCCGCCGGGGCCGAAGATTTTTTCCAGCGGACCCAGGGCGAAGTTCATGTCCAGGATGTTGAAGGGCTTTTTCTCCTCGCTCGTCAGCAGCTCCATGTTGCGCTGCTTGAAGTAGTTCTGCATCGAGCGCCGAAGCTGCCAGTTGTTGTACTGCTCGGCCGTGAGCATGAACGGCGTGGCTATGTCGGTGTCGCCCATGCGCGTATGCACCACGTAGCAGCCTGTCTCCGGGTCATATTCGGCCTGGGTCGTGATGTTCGAGGGTGTCGCCAGATCGTAGGCCAGCTCGTTCTGCAGCAGGTCGTCGTAGTCGCGCGGAACTGTCGGCGACACCGGCAGCGGCGGCAGCATGGCCGAGTCGACTGACACCGTCGGAGGACCGTAGACGGCCGGCGCCGGGGGCGTCACCACCGGCGTGTAATATTGACCGGCGGCCGGAAAGAACAGCACACTCGCCACCAGGGCCGCAAGGGTCCAGGCTACGGCGTGCGCCGCACGGCGCATCGTATGTCGTTCGTTCTTACGCAACTTTCCCATTTACAAGACTTCCGGCTCCCGGGTGTGATTGTCCGAGAGGCGAAGGCATCAGAGCATCGACATCGCCCGCTTCACGGCGCTTTCCACTGTCATGGCCGGATCGCTCTCGAACAGCTTCGTCAGAGCCTTCTGGCTCGCCTGACGCGCGAATCCGAGGATCACCAGCGCTTCCAGCGCCTCGTCGTAGGCTGCCGGTGCCGCCTGTGCCTGTTGTAATAACGTAGATGTATCCCCTTTTATTTTATCGCGCAGGTCAACAATTATTCTTTCGGCAGTTTTCGTGCCGATTCCCTTGACGCTTTTCAGCCGCCTGACGTCTGAGCTGCCGATCACGGCCCGCAGCTCGGCCGGAGTCAGCGCCGACAGTATCATCCGCGCCGACGCCGCGCCCACGCCCGACACCCCGACAAGCGCGCGGAACAGTTCGCGCTCGTCCTCCTCCAGAAAGCCGTACAGCACCCAGGCGTCGTCGCGGATCGACTCATGGATGAGCATACGGGCCGACTCGAGTTTCTCGAGCGCCGCGAACGTCGGCAGAGTGATGTTGACCAGATACCCCACCCCGCCGGCGGTCTCGATTACCGCGGCCGCGGGATTGGCCGACACTATTTTTCCTGTGATTGATTCGATCATTTTTCTATTTTTTATAATGTATGACCCTCGGGAACATCTTGCGCAGGCGCACTATCACGGCCGAGAGCCGTCCGCCCCCGGCAACCACTGCCGTCACGGCCCCGAGTATGAGGAGTATCCCCGTGATGTCGCGGCCCGTGAGCGTTTCATTAAACACTATTATGCCTATCACCGTCGCCGTCAGCGGCTCCAGCGCGCCCAGGATGGCTGTCGGCGTCGACCCGATCAGCTGGATGGCCCGCGTGGTGCACAGAAACGACACCGCAGTCGGGAACACGGCCAGCCCGGCGAGGTTGAGCCACAGCGAGCCGTCGGCCGGCAGCGTCAGCGGCACACGCGCGGCAAAGCGGCTGCCGAAGACGAGCAGCCCGGCCGTCAGCGCCCAGAAGGTCAGCTTCAGCGACGGCATCTCGGCCAGCGGACGCCGGTTGACACATACTATATATACTGCATACGACAGCGACGACAGCATCACCAGCAGCGTGCCCGTCACGCTCAGCGTGGTGCGGCCGTCGCCGCGGTAGAGCAGTGCGATTCCGGCCAGCGACGCCGCGATGCTCGCGGCAGTCACCCACGACAGCCGCTCGCGGAAAACCGCCGCCATGATCACCGCAACCATCACCGGGTAGACGAACAGCAGCGTCGAAGCGATCCCCGAACTCATGTAGTTGTAGCTCTCGAACAGAGTCAGCGACGACACCGCCAGCAGCAGACCCATAGCCAGCAGAGGCAGCGCCTGACGCCGCTCCACCGCGAAGCTGTGTCCGCGGGCACGCAACATCACGCCCACGATCACTATTGCGAGCAGATATCTGAAAAAGAGCACCGAGTCGGCGTTCATGCCGCCGGCGTAGCAGGGCAGCGCGAACAGCGGGTTCAGGCCGTAGGTGGCCGCCGCTACCGCCCCTATGGCATAGCCGCGTGTGGATTTGGTCATTGATTCCTGCGTTCTTGCTCAGTCCTTGGCATGGAATTCGACAAGTCCCGGCATCGAATACGGTATAACCTTCTCGATGCGCGCGCCGAAATCGTCGGCCGCCCGGTGCAGCACGTCGCTGAACTGCACCCCGGTCGAGCCGACGATGCTTACCGGATTGTTGCGGTAGTCGTAGGCAACCAGGTTGCGCGTGAAGAAGCGCATGAAACCCGAGTAGATAAGCTGATAGACGTAGGCGTTGTCGATATGCTCGGCAAGGAAAGCCGAATAGCGGGCCAGCGACCGCGACGGCAGCGGATTGGTGTAGACCTCGTCCATGAGCATGTTCGAGGTGATCATATATTTCTCGTAGAATGCGCGCGTGATGTCGGCGGGTGCGAATCCGCGGAGGATGTCGGCTATGAAAGTCTTGCCGAAGTAAGCGCTCGAACCCTCGTCGCCCAGCACATACCCCAGAGGCGGCACGGTCTTCACGATCTCGTTCCCGTCGTAGAGGCACGAGTTGGAGCCGGTGCCGAGAATGCAGGCCAGACCCGGCTTGCGCACCAGCAGCCCGCGGGCAGCCCCCAGCAGGTCGCTCTGCACAGTCACCGGCGTACGGAACTGCGCTACCAGCGACGATTCCATCGTCTTTATCTTGTCCTTGTTGGCGCAGCCTGCGCCGTAGAAATATACGTGATCCCAGCGGCGGCGGAAGAAAGCCTCCGGTAGTTCAAGGCGTATACAGTGCGACAGCTCGCGCCGCGACTGGAAGAAGGGGTTCATGCCGGTGGTGAACGCATGCTCGACGATCTGCGTGCCGTCGACTATGGCCCATTCGGTGCGTGTACTGCTGCTTTCAGCTATTATTTTCATTGCAAGTCTGTTAATTTTCGCAAAGTTACTCTTTTTTTCGCTATTTGTCAATATCTTGCACCCAATAAATATCTCTTAGATTCCTAAGGTTGACGATCACGGGCCAGATTGTCACTTTCCACACGACACACGGGCGTCCGTCATCGGTCGTGAACCGGACGGGGAATGCATCGGTAAAGTACTTCTTTGTACCGTAATCAAGCACTAAGGATTGCCCGGGTTCGCGGGTTACAGTCGTATCGGTAGATATTAGATTGCCGCGATATAAATACAGTTCGTCGCCGGCATTCATCAGTCGGGCGCTGTCTGGTCGGAATTGCTTCACTTCCGGGTTGATAACTCGCTCAAAGAAACCGAACCACGAATCCACTCCATTGAAATTTATCTTACCGAACAGATAATCGGGAGAGAGTGCCGGAGGGGTTATATATGAAAACACCGTCACCGAATCGGGGGTGGAATCCAAGAGCTTACGGGCTGCATTTATTTCCGAAGCATATCGCGCCGCCCACGGCATCACACTGATAAGATGTGCGAAAATCAATGCCCACACGGCCAGTGCCGCGGCCTTAATCCATCGGCCCGAGGAACGCCGCAGCCAATGGGCCGCAAGATAAAGCAGACCGAGCAAAGAGCAGATCGTAGGCAACCACGTAAGCCTCTGTCCGTTGTAAAAGGTCCGCCAGATGAGCCAGCTTGCTATTGCGGAAAGCATCAGAAAAACGCTGACCGGCGTGTACAGGTCGCGACCTCGGCGTGTAAACAAAGCCACTGCGCAGACCGCCATGTAGCCATAAAATGTCAAGTCAAACTTTATGCTCGCGGTAATCAGAGTGAAGCCCTTGAACCACTCGAAGTTGTTCGCACGCACGTAGGGACCGGGAGCAGTGAGCAGAAATGCCAGTCCGAAAATCAGGCCCACGCACAGCGCTACGTTGACTCGGGTCACGTATGAGCGCCACAGCAAGGCTACTATGATCATCGAACCCAGTGCGACACTCGCAAACTGCTCGTGCCACGAGCCAAGCAACAGTCCGATGAAGAAGGCGCCTACAGCGCCGACTCGCCGCGGCCGGCACATGAACACATACAGCACGACGAGGAAGAATACAGTGGATGTCAGATAATTGGCTGCAAAAATCATGACAAACATGTAGTCGAACCACGGCAGTGCGAAAGTGAATGCTAATGCTCCGAGAGCGAACAGCAGCCAGCGGCGGTTCCATACCCCCACAAGAGTAGCCCCGATGGCTATAACGAAATATATATTCAGTGCAAAAAACGAAGCGCCGACCCACTTAGGCAGCAACAGCAGCAGCATACCGAAAAAGTTTGCCATACGGCCGTTGTCATAGCCATAGTGTTCCATGTAAGTGTCGGCGAAGGATCTGAACACAGCCTCAGGATCAGACCAGTCGCGGCATAGCGGCATACCGTACCACAGGTCATCCATAAGATAGGGGTGGAGGTAGTAGATGAGGCCGAAGAGGAGGGAGAGGCAGGCGGTCATGACGGCGTAGCGGCCTTTGAAGAGGGCGGCGAAAGATGCCGGAGCAGCCGGGGTTGCTGTACTGAATCCTTCTTTCATCTGACGGTATCGTTGGGCGCCGGAGCGGCGGTTGAATCGGCCGCGGCGACAGATTTCTTATGCTTGCGGCGGCCGAACAGCGAGTCAAAATCGCGGCGGAACATGATGCCGACGCCCTGGGTGGTGGCTGCCTGGCGCAGGTAGTAGTTCTGGTCGTTGTAGCGGTTGTAGGCCTTCAGGCGCCAGGTGCCCCGCGGCGTGAGCAGGTATTCGATGTCGAAGTCACCGATAAACTGGTTGGTGTTCAGCGACTTGTCGCGGTAGCCAAAGTTGCCGTTGAGCAGCAGGCGGTTGTTGAGCAGGCGCGACGACAGGGCAACGTCGACCTCCACGTCGCTGAAGTCGCCCCGGTCGCTGCGCAGGTTGGGCGCTATACTCCAGTTGTCGCTCAGCTTGCCGAGCATGTTTGATATCTGGCTCGAGATCGTCGAGGCGGCCACGGAGAATATCTCGTTGCCCTTGGTGGTCTCGCCCATGTAGTCGGGGGTGTAGAAGCGGTTGAGCGCCAGCAGGTAGATGATCTGGCGGCTCATCATGTCCTCGGTGGAGATGATCGACCGCACCTTGCGGTATGTGTCGCTCTGGAGTGTCGGGAAACGCAGGTCGAAGTTGATGTCGGGCTGGCGCATGTCGCCGGTGACCTTCAGGAGCGCCTGCACGGGCACGTTGGTGCGGTTGAGCTCGCGGTCCTGGGTGAACGACTCGTCGAGGTCGCTCAGGTTGGCGTTGAGCGAGTATACGGCCAGCAGGTTGAGCTCGGCCGAGTACGGATCGCCCTTGAAGGTGATGGAGCTGCCGGGCTCGATGGTGAAGTCCTTGATGATGATGTCCTGGAGGGTGAAGTTGTAGCTGCCGCGGTCGAGGGTGTAGGTGCCGCGCATGCCGAGCGAGTTGTCGCTCGAGTCGTACTCCATGGTCATGTCGCCCGAGCCGTAGGCGCGTATGCGGTCGCCGCCGACGGGGTCCATGACGATGATGAGTTCGGCGTCGGGAGTGATGTCGACCTTGATGTCCATCAGGTAGTCCGAGGGCTTGTCGGCCGCGATGGCGGCCTGTCTGGCCTGATACTCCTTCACGACGGCGGGTATGTCGTCGACGGCCATGAAGCGTTTGTCGACGTCGACCTCGGTGACGTCGTTGAAGGTTATGAACGAGTATTGCTCGGCGTCGAGCCGGTCGCTGAGCACGAAAGTGAAGGTCGAGTGCGGAGCTGTGGTCATGTCGACGCCGATCTCCACCACGCCCGGACGGCCCTTGACGGTGGCGCCGCCGTTGCCGTAGACGGTACCGTACCAGTCGGGGTTGAGCTTGCTCGTGACGTTGTAGCTCAGGAAGTCGCGGGCGTCGGTGACGTTGAACTCGAACACCGGCGAGTGGAAATAGTCGTGTCGCAGCCAGCCGTTGAGGCGGGCGGTGTGGCCGTTGACGTCGCGGATGGTGATGTCCTTGAGATCGATCAGCCCCGGGCGGATGTGTATTGAGTCGGTGGCGGTGTACCAGGTGTTGGTGAAGTCGATCTTGAGGCGGAGGTCCTCGGCGAAGACGTCGCCGGTGAGGTCGATGTTCTTGAATGTACCGAAGAGGCGGGCGGTACCCGAGACGTAACCCTCGACGTCGCTGGTGAAGGCCTCCATGAAGGGCTTCATGAAGCCGACCCTGATGTGGGTGGCGTCGAAATTGAGGTCGAGCGACTCGGTGGCGGCGAAGATGTCGCCGTCGATGCGGGAGTGCTGTCCTTCGGGATTGGTGATGTCGGCGTCGAGGTAAAACGACTTGCGCTCATTGTTCCACGCGGCTTTCACGTCGGCCGTGCCGAGGGTGCAGTAGTTGTAGCCGATGCTGTCGACGTGGAGGTTGTCGGTCGCCAGGTAAGGCTCGCCGGTAAAGGCGTCGGTGGCGGTGAAGCGACCGCTTGCGCGGCCGCCGATGAGCGCCTTGTCGATCTCGAGGGTCTCGAAAATCGAGGCAAGCTCAATGTCGTGCAGGTCGATGGCCATGGTGTCGCCCGGGGCGGCCGATGCGGTGCCGTCGATGCGGATCGACTGGCTGCCCGATTCGAGCGAAAAGCTGTCGACCGACAGGCGGCTGTCGCACCATTCGATCGACGAGCGCCCTATCTGCCAGATATTGTCGCCGAAATTGATCTGTCCGGGGTTGAAGGCAGTTGTGGCGCACAGGTCGCCGTGTTCGCCGCGCGAGAGCTCGGTAGAGAAGTTGATGACGCCGTTGAGCGGAATCTTACGGTCGAGGGTCCAGTCGATGCGGGTGTCGAAGCGGTTGTTGGTGCCCGAGATGCCCAGCACGGCCGTCATGGGTCCCTTCTTGGTGGGGATGTGCGATGTGGCGTAGACGAGCGAGCGGTCGTCGGCGGTGTCGATGTAGGCCGCCACGACGGTCTGGTCGATGATCTTGTCGCCCTGCTGCAGGTAGGGTGCGTCGAGTGTCAGGGATGCGCGGCCTGCGGGACCGTCGACGCTGCCGCCGATTTCGACAGGATAGATGATCTGGACGGGCAGGCGGAAGAATTCCGAGATCTTCTCGGCATTCGACAGCGTCAGGTCGAACGTGAAGTCATTGGCCGGTGCATCGGGCGCCAGCCGTCCGGGCTCGATGACGTCGGGAACGATGTCGGCCACCAGCTCGCGCAGGGTCGCGGCGAGCGACGACGGAGCAATGAGGCCCTCGACCGATCCGTTGAGATAGTCCGACGCCAGGGTGATGTTGTCCTTCGAGCCTGAGCGGTCGATGTCGACCGTGAGCGAGTTCATGCGCAGGCCCTCGCCTACCGAGTCGGTGTAGGCCACCGAGGTCAGCGCGGCCGTTCCCTCGAAGTCGTCGAGCCGCGAGCCTCCCAGGTCGGCCGTCAGGCGGCCGCTGAGCGTGTATCCCGGGCGGCCGAAACCGAGCGCCAGGTCGGGCCGCAGCCGGTGCAGCTCCATGTCGGCCCGGAGCGATTTGTAGCCGTGGCCGGGGGTTGCTTCGGCAGTCAGTTCGAGGCCGAGGGCCGGATCATCGGCCGTCAGAGTCAGGTCAAGGGCCGATTCGGCGCTGTCGTAGGCGCCCTCGGCCGTTATTCCGGTGAAAGTGTAGCCGTTCCAACCGAGGCGGCCGACGTCAAGGATGCCTTCGGCGCGCACGGTGCCGCGGCCGACGAATCCGGTGCCGTCGAGCGTGGCGTCGAGGTCGCCGGCGGCCTGATTGCCGGTGACGGCCGCAAGATCGAGCCCTCGGATGCCGGCGTGGCCGTCGAATGCAGCCGAGCGGTAGTGGTCGGCCGTGGAGAGCGTGCCTTTGAAATCGAGCACCGCACCGCGGGCGCGTGCCCTCAGATCGACGTGAGCGCGGGCCATGTCGCCGGTACCGCTGCCGTGGAGCGACAGATCGCCGACACGGGCGGCCACGCGGGCGAGGTGCGGGCTGAGGCGGGCAAGCAGGGGCACGGTGCCGGCTGCGGGGGCCTCCAGGTCGAGACGCAGCAGGTTGAACTCAAGCGAGTCGGGGCGGTTGAGATTGGCCACAGATCCGGCCGTCTCCAGTTTCAGGCCTCCGTCGTCGATCAGTGTCAGGCGGTTGATGTTGACCTGCCGCACCGAGGCGCTGACCGAGAAGTCGAGGTCGACCACGCGGTCGAGCTCGCCCAGAAGCGGGACGAAACAGCTCAGATCGGCGGTCGATATGCGTGCCGGGCCAAGGGGCGAAAGCTCCACCGACCGCGTGCGCAACACTTCGGGTATGGAGCCGTAGCCGCTGATGCGGATTCTGAACGGCTTGAGTGCCAGGCTGCTGCCGGGCATCTCGAGGCTGAACGACCGCAGGCTGATCTCCTCGGGGGTCGCCAGCACGTCGGCCGACAGGCCGGTGAGCACGAAACCCGAACGCTCGCGCAGCGACAGCGATTCGAGGTCCACGTCCCAGCGCTCGCGGCTGCCGCGGCGCACGTAGGCATAGAGGTCGAGGTCAGTCACCCCGATATGCGAGGGATTGAAGCGGCTGGCCACGCTGTCGGGCTCGGAGAGCACGTCGTAGCGCAGGCGTCCGTTGCGGATGACAACGGTGCCGATTTTCAGGTCGAACTCCGTTGGCGGCCTGTTGCTGTCGCGGGGCTTCAGGCGGTCGATGATGGGCTGAATGTTGAGCGGGGCGCCGGGTGCCGCGCGGTAAATGTTCACACAGGGCACGTCGACCACAGCGTAGTCGAATTCCAGCCGTCCGCTTTTGAGGAACGTCCACAGCTCGAAGCGGGCCGAGATGCGCGCGGCCTCCAGGGCGGGGCGGCCGGCGTCGTCGCTGACGCGGACACCGGTGACGGCCACGGAGTTGAACGGATGATAAGTCACGCGGGCGATGCTCACATCGGTGCCGAGCAGGGCGCTGAGCTGACTGCAGGCCACCTCGCGCAGCTTCTCCTGAGCCCACGGCGTAGAGATGACGACATACACGCCGGCCGGAAGGACCACAAGCAGCAACAGCAGTGTCACAGCCACCGCCCTGACTATTTTGCGCAACTTTTTCATAAATCGGACAAAGTTACGCAAATTTCACCAATCCCCTGCCCTCGCGGCGCCAAAATTTTCGCGGGCGCCGGCGAAACGGGAGCGAAAAACGGGAGTGAAACAGAATAAATGCCAAAATGTCAATGTTCGATGCAGGTTAAAGATTAATAAACTGAATTGATGGATTCCCGTGGTATTGTATTAAGCTAAGTCATGGGGTGATCTCCTATAATTAAAGGGGTTATATACGCGTGAAAATTAACTCGGTTTTGCTTCATAGGCGGAGAGGGATTAAAAATTTAGAATTTAAAATTTAGAATTAAGAATGAAGGTTTAGTTTGAAAACACGCCGCAAAGTTACAATACTAATTTTAATTACGCAAGAAATATTAATGATTTTTTATCTTTTCTATTTTACTCTTGTTTTCATAGAAAAATTTAAAAAAAACTTGACAACACTGTTCGCATACATTAACTTTGCAGTTGGAACCATAATCTTAGTTTTTATGAAAAAGTTTTCTAATTCATTTCTTGCGATTCTTCTTGTGATGTGTTCATGTTCGAGCGATGATGTCAGGCCCGACGGCGGCGATCCCGCCAACGGTACGGAAACCGGCGCCGCGACGCCGCTTGCCACTACCCGTCAGATTCACCTTGACGCCGGCGAGACCGATGCGCTCGACAGCTTCACGGATATATCATTCGACATGCTCGGGAAATCGCAGCGACTTACCGACGTCAACGGCGAAAACAACGGCAATGTGAGCCTGTCGCCGGTGAGCGCCATGATCTGCTATTCGCTGCTTGCGCAGAGCGTCGACGAACCCTACCGCACGGAGCTGGTCAAGGCCCTGGGCTTCAACGACGTGGAGCAGCTGAGCGGCCTCAGCCTCAAGTATATGGCTCTGCTTCCCGCCGACGGACTCGGCGTGAAGGCTTCGCTCGCCAACTCCATCTGGCTTACCGACAGATACACCGCGGATGCCCGATTTGCCGACACCATGCGCGAGATGATGCACGTCGACGTCCGCAGTGTCGATTTCAGCGACGGAAAGGCAGCGGCCTCACTGATCAACAAATGGTGTTCGGAGCATACCGGCGGCCTGATCAAGGATTTCATTGACTACGTCGACCGGTCCACTTTAGGCATCTGGATCAACGCACTGTACTTCTACGGAGCCTGGGACGAGAAATTCGACCGCGCGCTTACTACACGGGAGCAGTTTGACGGCCGCGACGGTGACGTGCGCGTCCCCATGATGCACGCCCGGATGGATGCGGATTATGCCGCCGCGGGCGGTTTCCGCTATGTGGCAGTACCGTTTGACCAGAACAACTACGTGCTCGATCTGATCATCGCCGACGATACCGAAGCCGAACTGACTGCCGACACGTACCGCGCGCTCAAGTACGGGGCGTCCGCGGCCGATGTCGAGCTGGGTCTCCCCCGCTTCGGCGTCAAGACGGAGCTGATGCTGTCGGATATCTATGACGGTCTTGCCACGGCAATGGAGAACGCCACCTTAGTGACAGTGGGCTTCCCCAAGTCTGTGACTTCGCAGATGATCAAGATCAAGCATAACACATCGTTCAGTGTCGATGAGGACGGAGCCGAGGCGGCGGCCGTCACGGGAGCTTTCCTTTGCACATCGACCGGCAACGAAAGCGAGCCGGAGCATGTCCGCGTGACTTTCGACCGCCCGTTCTACTTTGCCATCACCCACACCGAAACACGCGCCGTCGTGATGCTCGGCCGCATCAACAACCTCTGAGAAACACATACTCCGAAATGAGCTCCGAGCCTGCGCTATCATGCTGCTGAGGTAATTACTCCGGCAAGCTAAGCCGCAGGCTCGGAGCGCCTGCTTTCCATATTTCAATCGCGAGTCGGGGCGGGGGTGGGCTGGCCAATTTGGCTTCATTCCTGTCCGTTTTTGCCTATTTTGTTAAAAAATATTGACCGAAACTGAAAAAAGCTGTACCTTAGGGCGATAAATTCATTTCCAACAGAAATACAACATTTTATGAGACTTATGAAACCAATCATTCCTATCCTGCAAGGGCTGTTGCTCACGTTCGCTTTCAACGCCTCCGCAGCAGTGACCGTCGACTTGCAGACCGGACGGCAATCTGGCACCAACGCCGCGATGCCAGAGGTAACCGTCGCTGACACACGCAACGGCTACACTGTAACCTACACGATAACTCAAGCTGAATATTTATCTTCTTCCGCGACCGAAAGCGGCGACACTTGGAGTATCCCCGGTTTTTCCAGTGTCGAAAACGAGGGCCTGCCCGTACTTCCGTACAAAGGCGACTCATTTGTATTACCGATAGGCTGCACCCCTTCCGTGACGGTACTCGAATCGGAATACGTGGAGTTTGACGGCAATATCCGGCTGGGAAATGCACCGCTTTTCGACGGAATATCGCAGCCCGCAACTGCTCCGACACATCCACGGTCGTTTAAATCAGACGGTTTTTATCCTGTTGAAATCGTCAGATGCGAGCCTCTGCAGGTCTACCGCGACCGTCCGATCGCTACGGTAGCCATCGCCCCCATACAATATGATTCAGAGAATGCCAAGATTCGGGTTTATACCAGGATTTCGTACAAACTCTCATACGAGGCTTCGACACGAACTGCGGCGCAGGCTAAGACACTGCATACGGTGAGTGAAGATGATCCGTTCCTTAACTCATACGTAATCAACGGTTCCACGGATTCCGGCATAAAGCGTGCAGGAGGCACCACCGTAGTCGTACCTGACATAATGAATTCTATGCTTCCTGAAGGCTATCTCATTATCACTACTCCTAAATTCCAATCAGCCGTAGCCGAATTTGTAAAATGGAAAAAGAGACTCGGATTCAACGTTACGGTTAAATCTCAGAGCGATTGGACAGTCAATAGCGTTAGCAACGCTGTAAAATCGCAGTGGAGGAAAGACCAAAATCTACGTTATCTACTGATTGTGGGTGGTTTAAGCGATGTACCTGGCAAGCAGTTCAATTATATAGGCTATACCGATTACGGTTATGCATCCCTGGATGGTGACGACGACTTTATTCCTGATTTATATTACGGACGCATACCGGTAAAAACAAATCGAGAAGCTGAAATTGTATTCAATAAGATTATAAATTACGAGAAAAATCCACCGGTTAATGATAATTTCTATTCTTCCGCCACACATTGTTCTTTATTTTCTGTAAATGAACCGGAAGACGTAAAAGAGAATTCTAGAAGATATGCTCTGACTACGGAAGAAATTCTTGCCAAAGCTGCGGCAAAAGGTTTTAACGTAAAACGTCATTATTATGCGACAGATGAAAATAGCACCATTGTTGTTCACCCCAAAGAATGGTCTGAAGATAGAATTAAACTTCCATCAAATTATTTTAACTTTAATGGTCAGATAGCTTATCGAAATTTAGGATGTATGATACCCGACTCGCTAATATTTCCCAAATATTCGTGGGAACATTCGGCGGCAGATATTTCGGAATCAATAAATAATGGCAGTTTATATGTCCTATACCGCGGTCATGGAGAAAATTATGGATGGAGGAACCCTTCATTCGATACGAACGATGTTTTAAATCTGAACAACGGAGAACTATTACCAGTTGTCTTTAGCCTCGCATGTAGCACCGGAAACATAGGTTCTTATATCGTTAGCTTTGCGGAGACTTTCCTAAAAAAAGAAAATGGGGGTTGTGTAGGAATTTTTGCTTCATATCTACCATCTGTAACTGATCTAAACAATTATTTGGCTTTTGGAATGTTTAAAAGCATTTGGAATGAATGTTTTGATTCCAAACATGAATTTGATCTGATTCATAAAACGACTCATGACACGCACCTTGGGGTAATGTTGAATCAAGGTTTTGCTCAACTAAGGCATGTAAACGGATCTGATGATAAAGTGTACTACACCCAACAATGCTACAATTGTTTCGGAGACCCGAGTATGCGAATGTACAGCAGTGTTCCTGCAACCATTAATACAATGGTAAACACTTATTTAGTCGATGGCAATACTTTCAAATATTCGTTCGATATACCGACAGGATGTAGAGCTTCGGTCTATAATGTCACTCAGGATAGTGTGATCGTCTTTGACTATCTGAAGGGCTCAGTTACATTCCCGAAAGATGATGAAATCTCGATCTGTTTCACCGGCGACAATATGCGTTGCCGCCAGTGGTCGAATGTGCCGACAATATGTCCGATGGCTTCACGTAGTGCTGAAACAAATATCATGGTGAGGGAGGACCGAATATGGGAGCATGCAATAAATGACAGGAGCATATGGAATGAATGGTTTGAAGGGACAACTACTATCAACGGAAAGACCTACCATAATCTGCACTTGCGCGAGATCAAGCCTGATAATACGCAACGGGAATTTGTCGTCGCTTATATGCGTGAGGATCAAGGGAAGGTCTACATGATAGCATCCAAACTTTCTTATGAGGACCTAGTTATTTTTGGCACTGCATATTTCAAAAACTACGAAGACGAACTATTGGTGTACGATTTCAATCTTACAGAAGGCGATACCATGCACCTTACAGAAGCATCGTCACCATCAAACGATTTATTACCATTTGGCGGTTTCGAAATACAAAACAATCAAAAAATAACAAAAAAATACAATGTTGAATATAATGGCAACATTTTTGAAGCCTTTGAGGTAACCTTAAATTATATAAACGCTTCTAAAAATAGTTTTGACATTATTAAAGGTGTCGGGGGTACGACTTCCGTCATGTGCTTTCCTGTTCTTTATAATGAATTTGACACTAGTTATGGCACAGTTTTAAATGTCAGATTATATGACTCTGAGAAAAACTTGCTTTTTGACAATAGATATGCCAAAAATCTGTCGGCGGCGGATGTTGAGGCCGACGGAGGCGTGAGCGTCGAAGGCGGCTGCGTCCGCGTCGGTCAGGCAGGAGCCGACTGCCGCGTCGATATCTACGACACTTGCGGCAGCCTCGTGCGCAGCAACTTGGGCGAGGCCTGCTCCGAGACGAGTCTCGAAGGACTGGCGCGCGGCGTATACATCGTGCGCGTGTCGGGCTCCGCAAGCGGCTGCACTACCCTGAAAGTCAGCCTGTAAAACACGACACGATAGCGATACACGAATGCGGTCGGAGGCTCCCGGGAGCCTCCGACCGCATTGCATTGATGGGCTGCTGATTATGGAGAGCAGGCGCTCCGAGCCTGCGCACTCATGCTGCTGAGGTAATTACTCAGGCAAGCCGTGGGCGCAGGCTGCCAATCGCCGAAGGCGCTTTGCAAAGCAAATAAAGCCTGCTCTCCTGGGCGCAGAGTGTTGGGCGCAGGCGGGGACGCCTGCTCTCCTGGCTGCGCGCGGGCACTCTCTATTTGGGGCGCAGGCTCGGAGCGCCTGCTTTCCATAGCGCAGGGGCGTCGGGTGAAGGCGGGGACGCCTTCACTCCTCTGCCGGGGCCATGATGAGGGCGGCGCGGTTGGCGGGGAGGAGGTAGCGGCGGCCGAAGGCGCCGACGGCTTCGGGGGTGAGGCGGCCGACGGCGGCGTCGAAGCCGGTGTCGGTGTCGATGCCGTCGCGGTCGTAGATCTTGATGACCTTGAGCCAGTAGGCGTTGTCGCGCAGGCTTTCTTCGTGGTTTTTGATCAGGAACTGCCGGATGCCGGAGAGCTCGTCGTCGGTGATGCCGCCGGGAGCTGCGAGGGCCGCGACAGTGGAGTTGACAGCATCGAGTGTCTCGGATTCATGCCCGGGGGTGACCTTAATATATGTGGGCATCATGACCTGTGCTCCCTGCCCCGCGCTGACGCCGGGATTGACGGCGCAATGGGCCTTGACGGAATAGGTCCAGGCGCGGTCCTCGCGCAGATCGGCAAGCAGACGGGCGCGGAGCAGCTGCCCGAAAGCAGTAGCGCACAATAGGTTGTCGAGCGTATAGTCGACATCGCCGCTGTAGAAGCTGTAGACGACTGACTGGGGGGTCTCCATCGGGCGCGAGAAGCGGCTCTGGAAGCTGTAGGGGGTGTAGCGGTAGCCGAAATCGCGCGCCTGCTCGCGGCGGCCGCCTCCGGGCAGCGAGGCCAGATAGCGTGCGGCAAGCAGTTCGAGCGAATCGGTGTCGAAATCGCCGACGATCATGAAGGTGAAGTCAGACATGTCGGCGAAGCGGTCGCGGAATGCGCCGAGGGCGCGGCCGAGGTCGATGCGGTCGACATCGCCGAGGGTCTGATGGGCGGCCAGCGGATGGCGGTTGTAGATGGTGTAGTGGATCGAATCGCCCATGATCTGCACGGGATTGAGGCGGCGGTTGTTGACCGACGCGCGCTGCGCGTCGACGAAGTTGGCGAAGGCGGCCGAGTCGGGGCGCACGGCGGTGGCGCGGAGGTAGATCGCCTGCAGGGCGGTCTCGAAGCCGGCGCGCGTGGCCGAAGCTTCGATGTTCTCCTCGGTGTTGCCGAGCGAGGCCGACACCTTGACGCGGTTCTCGTCGAGGACACGCTGCATCTCGGCGGCCGAAAGGGAGCCGTGGGGCATGGCGGCGGCGAGCTCGGCTGCGACGCGCAGCGAGGGCACGTCGGCTTCGTCGTAAATCACCGACAGGCCGCCCGGGCTGTAGCCGCGGATGTAGATCTGGCCGGGCTTGCAGTCGGTCCGCTTGGCAATGAGGCGGATACCGTTGGAAAGCTCGTAGACACGCGCACCGTAGACAGCGAGCAAATCGACGGCCTCGAGGGTGCCCGGGGCGGGGAACTCGCTCATGAGCGAGAGCGTGCGGCTGCGACCGGAATAGGGCTCGAACGCGCGACCGGCAGTCTCGGCGAATGCACCGCGCAGCTCGGCCTCGACGGCGGAGTCGGACTTTTCGGAGCGGGGGCGGTAGAGCAGAGCCACCGCACCGCGGGGGGCGTCGGCGGCAGCGGAGCGGAGATATGCGACGATGTCGCCGGAAGTGACCCCGGCAGCCGTCTCCTTCAGCCGGGCGAGCCATTCGTCCTGACTCATGGCGCAGCCGCCGTCGAGGAAGTGTCGGACGGCGCGGCGGGCGCGGACGGTGTTGGTGGCTGAGGCGGCATTGCGGGCCTCCTCCGTAGCGGAAGCGATGAGGTCGCGGCGGGCGTCGGCCAGCTCGGCATCGCCGAAGCCGTGCCGCATGGCGCGTAGCAGTTCGCCGCACCAGAGGCGCAGGGCGTCGGACTCGCGGCCGGGCTTGACGACGCCGCGCATTGTCAGGGCCTGCTCGCCGCGGCTCATCAGATATCTGACTTCGCCGATTCCCAGCGAGTTGTGGGGGCAGTCAGGCGAGGCCTCGACGTCGGCGAAGCGTGCGGCGAGCATGGTGGCGGCCATGTCGCCGAGGACGCGGCGACGGATCGCGCCACCGGCGTCAGCGGGTGCGGCGGGCATGCGGAAATAGAGCTGAAGCATCTCGACGCCCTGCTCGGGGTCGCTCTCGACCACGGCGGTGAAGGAGTCGGCCACGGGCACCGGAGTCAGCTCCACTGCCTGCGAAGCGGCACCGCGGCGGGCGGGAACTGCGCCGAAGATGCGGCGGATCTGCGATTCCATGGCGTCGACGTCGATGTCGCCGACCACGATCACGGCCTGATTGGCGGGAATGTACCATTTGTCGTAGAAGCGACGCAGGGTGGCGGGCGGGAAGTTCCCGACCACCTCCATGCGGCCTATGGGCAGGCGCTCGCCGTAGGGCGAGCCGGCGTAGAGGCGGGGGAAGGCGCGCTCGAGCATGCGGTTGGAGGCGGTGTTGCGCTGGCGCCATTCGTTGACGATGATGCCCCGCTCGGCGTCGATGCCGGCGCTGTCGAGCGACAGGGCGCAACTCCAGTCGCGCAGGATGAGCAGGCATGAGTCGAGAACCGACGGCCGCGCGACAGGCACCTTGCAGATGTTGTAGACGGTCTCGTCGGTCGAAGTGTAGGCGTTGAGATGTGCGCCGAACTTGACGCCGATGCTTTCGAGATAGGTGATGAGGCTGTTGCCGGGGAAGTGCTCCGTGCCGTTGAAACACATATGCTCGAGGAAATGGGCCAGGCCGCGCTGGTCGTCGTCCTCGTTGACCGAACCGACGCACTGGGCGAAGAAGAAATCGGCCGTCGCGGCGGGATTGGCGTTGTGCTGCAGATAATATGTGAAGCCGTTGCGGAGAGTGCCGGTGCGCACATCCGTATCGATGACGGCTCCGGAGGCACCGAAAGCGAGGGCCGCGACAGCCGCAAGAATTGCAAATCTTAATCTCATATATGTCAAATCTTAATTATCAGTCGTTTAAGGTCAGAATTTAAAAGTAAGGGCGGCCGACAGGTCGTAGCCTCGGTTGCGGGCCGAGGCGCGGCGCCAGGCCCCCCCCAGGACAAGGCCAACCGACTTGTCGGCGCGGAGGAGGAAGTCGCAGGCCGCCGAAGCGCCGACGCGGGTATAGAAGCCGAACACCTGCTCGGCCGACGGCGCGAGCATAAGAACGCAGCGCGAAGCCAGCGGTGCGGCCCATCGGGCGCCGAGGGCCAGGCGGGTGCGTCGGGTGCAGCCCTTGGAGGCGGGAACCTCGCCGAGATAGCTCTCGCGGGCCCTCATGTGCGAGACCGATGCGAAGATGTCGGCGCAGCCGCCGCGGACAGTGAAGCGGCGGCAGGCGCGCAGGCCCAGTTCGGTGACACGCGAGGTGTAGGTAGTGAGAGAAAAGAGTTCGGGATATATGTTGCCCTGCGGCTCACCGAAGATGTTCTCGCAGCCGCGGCGCGCGACGTGGGTGACATAGGCGCTTACGCTCATAACGCTGTCGAGCCATCCGGCCGAGGCCTGCCAGGTGTCGCGCCGCAGGGTGTTGAGCGGCAGGTTGTCGATGTCGCGCAGAATCTTGTCGAAAGTGAACCGGCCGAACGACACGGCTGCGACGGCCCCGCGCCTTTCGGGCATCAGCGCAAGCGAGGCACCGCGGTTCCAACCGCTGAAATAGGCCGAGCGGCCCGTACCGGCGAACCGTGCGTAGTGATGACCGAGGCCGGTGAGGTGGTAGACCGGTATCTCGCCGAGCTCGCTGACGAAGGTGATGCTGCCCGTCTGCGTGTAGCGGAACGCATTGGCTCCGACAACCAGACGGTAGCGGCCGAGACGGCGGCCGAAGCCGACGGCGGCCGAAAGCCGGCCGACAACGTTGCGCGGGCGCGGGTCGACGCGGCGGTACTCGAGCAGGGCGCGGTAGCCGAGGCGTCCGCCGAAGATCCACCCGCGGCCGAAGTCAGAGGCGTAAGAGCCGCCGAAGGTGTACTCCTCGGCGCGGAAATCGCCGCCGAGGGCGTCGGCCGTATAATAGGGATAGACCAGCTGCGGGTCGGACACTTCGCAGAAGCGTGAGCCGAAGCGGCGGCCGTTGCGGTACGAGGCGTGCGCGGCCACAGTGGAGCGGCCGAGTTTCATGTATGTGGCGGCGTCGAAAAATCCGTATCCGGCGCCTTTGCCCACGGCATAGTCGACGGCCGCGTCCATGCCGGCGCGGGCGAATCCGGCCGACACATGCGAGAGCGACACGGGCTGACGCAGCGGCGACAGGGCCGGATTGGCCAGCGGCTGCGCCTGCACCGACTCGAAGAGCGTGTCGGTGAGCACGATGCGCCGGGCGAGAGTCTGGGCATGGACTCCGGCGGCCGACGCGGCCGCGAGGGCCATTACGGTCAGAATGCGCTTCATCATTGCGGGAGAGGTTTTACGCCGTCGAGGGTGAGTGTGGCGCAGGGAGTGCCGGAGCGGTCGACGGCCGCACGCTGGCGCTCGACTTCGGAAGGACGGACGCCGCCGTTGAAATCATGGCCCGAATTGTTGGTCTTGCGCAGAATCAGCCGGCCGGCGTCTTCGGCAGCCACAGCGCGGCGCACGGCCCTGAAGTAGCGGTTACGGTCGCCGTCGATCTCGCCGCAACCGGTCCAGCCGCTGTCGAGCCCGGGCGCCGTCACATTCCACTTGAAATCGGACGGCACGGAGCAGGTGACCACGTCGGTTATCCACTCGTTGGGGAGCCGGTAGCAGGTGCGCGACATGGGGAATGAGCCGGCCGCCGTCACCTGCACGTAGTCGGCGGTGTAGCGATAACCGGCCAGGTATTCGTCGCGGCCGACGGGGATGCGCGCCAGGGCATAGGCCTTGAAGCCGCGGTTGTGGAGCAGCCACACGGTGCGGGTGTAGCAGTACCACTTGTCGAGGTCGGGTACGGCCGGATTGTCGATATCGGTGTATCTGGGGTCGGAACTCTCGTCGTACCACTCGAAGTCGGCGTGGCTCAGGTCGATGGAATTGGGATTGACGGCACGGTGGTCGATGGCTATGTCGGCGATGAGAAGTTCGCCTCCGGGCTGCACGGGATAGTCGGTACCCGAGCCCGGAATGGTGTAGACGGCGTCGACGCTCATGGCCCCGGCCATGATGTCGGGGGTGTAGACGAACTTCTGGGTGGTCAGGAACTGCGACTCGACTATGGATAGTCCGTCGGCGTAGACGACATGGGAGGTGTTGTTGTAGAGCTTGAAATACTGGTCGCCGTAGTACTGGTCGCCCGAGGGCTGCAGCGAGCCAGTAAAGTAGAGTTCGGAGATGATGAGGTCGTCGGTCTCGACCGTAACGAATGCCGTGAGAACTATCGGGTCGCCGGGGCCGGTGATGCTTACATTGCGGGCCACGCCGCGCACGCCGCAGCTCACACCGCTTTCGAGCACGGCCGTGCCGGAAAGTTCGAGGTCGTAGACGCCGGGGATGAGGCGCGGGGTGACGACGCCCGAGGCATCGACCGGGAACCGCGACTCGACGCCGCTGCTGATGTTGGTGAACGTGACCGCCGCGCCGTCGACGGGTACTCCGGCGAGCTCGGCAGGATACTGCACCTCGACCGCGGCATCGAAAACGGCGACGTCGGCGCCGCTGTCGCCGCACGAAGCGGCCGCCGCGCCTAAGACAGATATAATGAAAAGATTTCTGAAAGTCATAGCGTAAAATTAAGTTCCATGCCGAAATAAGCGTCGACCGAGCGGCGCACCCGGAGCCCGTTGCGCGTGTACGACGGCAGATAATCGGCTATGCGGTTGACGAAAACGGCCATCCTCAGCCAGCGGCCGATGGTCTTGGAGATCTTGAGGTTGAGATAGAGGGCCGGAGGCACCGTGTAGGTGTCGAAAAGGGCCTCGCTGTAGTGGCGCACCAGGGAGGCGAGCTGAGCGTCGGCTTCGGCGCTGCCGAAGTCGTGGAGCAGGCCGTCGATGGCGTCGAGATAGGCCTTGGGGGTGCCGTCCTGACGCAGACGGCGCGACTTGACATACCACATGCACTGCACCGTGGCGGTGAACACGAGGCCGAAACGCGGGATCTGCGTGTCGAACATGAAGTTGGCGTTGAACTGCTCGTTGACGCGGCCGTCGTTAGTGTCGTACAGTCCCACATAGCGGTCGCTCACGGCCGTGCCGCCCACGACATCGTCGACCGGGTCGAAAAGCATCTGCGAGTTGCTGTAGAAGGTACGGAACCAGGCACCCGTGACGGTAAGCGACGTTGCCAGGGGTCGCCAGCGGGCAGTGGTGAGCTGGAACTCGACGCCGCGCTTGTCGATGCGGCTGCCGTTTTCGGCCCGGCGGTAGCCGCGCAGCACACGTTCCTGCGTCGAGGGGAGCCCGTCAAGCGCGGGGGCGGATGCTCCCGGCTCTATGCCCGACGGATCGTACCTGGTGTACTCATAGGCCCCGTATACGGTCGAATAGCGGAAGCCCGAATTCATGTGCTCCTCGAAATATGTGACAGACAGGCGGTTACCTCCCAGCTGCGCGCCCGCGCGGACTTCCCACTTGCGGTTGCGGGCCGCGCGAAGGCCGTAGTTGGTGGCGTCGTTGACGTAGGTGCGGAGGCTGACGCGGCTCGCGGCGGGGTCGGCCGTGTTGAAATAATTGAGCTGCAGCAGGTCGAGATAGGCTGCCTGCGGATAGAGATAGTCGGCGGTGGGCATGCGGGTGGTGGTTCCGTAACCCGCGGCGATGAAAACGTCGAGGGCGCGGGGGCCGGCCGTGTATGAGGGGAGGCGCCACACGGCGTTGAGGCGCGGATCGATGTACACCTTGCCGGCCAGGGCATAGCGCCGGTCGAGGCCGGCCATGACGATGCCGTGGAAACCGGCCTGCAGCTCGAGCGTGCCGTAGCCGGCCTCAGTATTGAGGTTGTCCTCGGCATAGAACGACACGGTGTTGAGCGCCGGAATGTCGCGGTAGGCCCGCGGACGCGATGTCCACGAGGCCGAGAGCGGCTTCATCGGATCGTAGACCTGGCCCCGGCCGTAGTTCTTGTCCATGGTCCATTCGACGCCGGCCTTGTAGGTCTGCGTAGCCGAACTCCACACCGGCACCGGGCCGCCGAGGCTAAGCTTGGCGAAGAGGCTCAGGGGGCGTCCGTCGCTGAGGTAGTGCGAGATGTACTCGCCGGTGATGAAAACTCCGTCGTGGACACCCGGAGCACTGCTTACCGGAGCCACGACGGGGCGCGACGGGGCTACCTGACGCTCGCGCACGAGGCGTTCGCGGCCGTATGAGGCCGAGGCGCGGAAGTCGACGCGCCGCAGCCACGGCAGCGAGCGGAAATTGAACGAGAGCGACGACGTAAGCGACGCGCGGTGGCTGTCGGCATCGTAGCGGTCGATGCGGATGAGCGATATGTCGGGATCGGACTTGGCCCGGTCGGCCGTGCCGGTGTAGTCGGCGGCCACGTCCCATCGGGTGAGCAGCCGCGGCTGCTCCCACTCGAGCGAGGCGCGCACCGAGGCCGTGATGCGCCGGTAGTTCTCGAGGCTGTTGCGGGGATCGGTGCGGCTGTCGAGCCAGCCGATGTCGGCGTTGAGGGTGTTGCGCCCTTCGGGTCCGACGGCAAACCCCTTGCCGACGAAGAAGAGCTTGCTGTAGCCGTCGGCCTTGAAGCGGGCCGACAGCGGGGTGGCGCGCCGCGTGCGCCGGATGTTCACGACGCCCGAGGTCAGATTGCCGTACTCGGCCGACGGAATGCCGCGCACGATCTCGACACTCTCGATATTGTCGGTGGCGAGCGACCGCATGTCGACGCCGCGGTTGACCGCGCTGCGGCCCGTCGATGCCTCGATGCCTACGCTCTGGTGGGTGGCGTCGTTGCTCACCGGCGCTCCGTCGATGTTGAATGCGGTGCCGAGCGACGACATGGCGTAGTCGGGGTTCTCGACTTCGGTGCCTGTGGCGCCTACAGTGCCGGTCTCGCGCAGCTTTATGGCGTTGAAGGTGCCTGTCCGCGGATCATGCGATATGTTGCCGGGCAGGAGTTCGAGCAGGTCGGTGAAGCTCGAGGGCTGCAGGTGCGACATGGCGTCGCGGCCGATGCGCGACGAGGTGGTGGCGCCGGCCGACTCGCGGGCCGTGACCGTGATCTCGCGCAGCTGCTCCACGCCGGGCGGCACGGCCGCTGCGGCGGTGTCGGCCGCAACGGTGTCCCCTGCCACAGCGCGCGCCGCGACAGAGGACACTGCCAAAAGTATTGTCAGAAATGCCTTCACCTGGCTACCTCACTTTACCAGCACTTTCTTGCCGCCGGTGATGTAAAGGCCTGCGGGCAGCCCCTCGAGCGAGCGCCCGACGAAGCGGCCGCAGATGTCGTAGACAGCCGTATCGGCGGCTTCAGATGCGTCCACGGCCACATTCTCCACACCCGAGACGAGTGACTTGGGCAGGTTGAAGCGTGCGGCGCACACCGACCATGCGTCGGGATCGGCCGAAGTGACGCCCCCCAGGCAGGAGTAGGCCTTGTTGGAACGGGCCGTGACGTAGGCAGTTCCCGCTGCGGGGCTATAGGCGATCTCCCGCGCCGACAGGGTGCCCGCACTGGTGATCAGGGTCCAGCTGTAGTCGGGAAGGGCCGCAAGCGTGGATGCATCGTATCCGCGGAGGAACACTCCGCCTCCGACGCCCCATATGTAGCCGTAGACATACACTCTGGCGGCATCGCCGGGTGCCTGGACAGCTTTCATATACGCGCCGATGGCGGCATCGGAGGTAAAGCCCTCGCGCGAGGCCGCGGCGGCGAGCCAGCTGCCGTCGGCGGCATTGAATTTCACAAGCATGCCCTCGCGCTGCGCGTGCTGCACGCTGCTGACGCTCTTCGACGGGTCGTCGCAGCTTGTGAACCGGCCGTTGAACTGCCCGGCAAGCCACAGGGTGCCGTTGCTGAGAGTAAGGCCGGTGTTCTGGATGGCAAGCTGGGCGCCTACCTTCTGGCCGGTCATGCAGCTGAGCCAGTCGACCGTGAGTGTCGCGGTATCAAGACAGCCTACGAAAGGCGATACGGTCGTGCCAACCTTGAAAGGCTTGCCGCCGAGAGTCGCCTCAGCTGCCGCATCGGCGTTGGCGTAGCCCTGGAAATAAATCTTGTCGCGGCCACTCTCCATGCAGAGAAGTGTCTCGTACTTCACCGGGGCGCCGGCGGCTGTCAGGCTGCCCAGATAGTAACCGTCGGCGTCGAGCTTGGCTATGAAGAGGTCGCCGCACGAGCCGCTGCCGTTCCAGTCGGCGGTGTTGCGCGGGCTCAGAGTCTCTACCGCGCCGCCGGCCTTTGGAAACGACAGATCCATGCTGTGGCTGCCGCAGACATAGATGTCGCCTGCGCCGTCGAGGACGAGATCCTTGACTGAGAAACCGTCGGCGATGAAGTCCTTGGCGCCCGAGGGAATGGCGCCATGAGCCACGTCGACCGTCCGCAGCCACTCGATACGGCCGTCGGCGTCGGCCTTCCCGATCACCATTACATAGTAGCGTTTTTCGACGCTACCCAAAAGTTTGTATCCGGTGCCGGTGGCGTCGGTGAGCGTGAGGTCGGCGTCGGTGAGGCCGTCGGTATGGCGCACCTTGGCGGCGAAGTACACGGCGCCGTCAGCGCCGACGGCCACGCCGCCGTTTTCCGAGGCATAGTCGCCGGAGTCGGAATATATGGTCCACAGGGCGGTGCCGTCGGTGTCGGTCCTGGTCAGGGCGAAGTTGTTGGCATAGCTGTTGCCGGCGTCGTAGAGCGAACCGGTGAAAATCTTCTCGCCGGCGTAGAACACATCGGGAGCTGCCTTTGTCGTGCCTAAGGTGTTGAGCCAGTAGACGCTGTTGTCGGCGCCGACGGCTACCGCCGTATTCTGGTCGCCGGCACTTGTATTACCGTCGAAAAGATTGCACCACGCTGCCGCGGGAGCGTCCTGAGCGGCCATGACGCCTGCCGAGCAGAGCAGAGCGGCCGATAAAACGAGCTTTAAAGTAGAATTTTGCATATTGAACAATTGTTTGAATTTCCGACCGCGAAATTCGCAATTGTCCGCCAACCCCGAAATACCCAAAAATATGTAAAATTTCTTTCCTTCCCCGCCCGGCAATACCCAAAACAGACTAATCTTCCGCGGAAGCGGCAGGGGCCTTGGGGAGCCAGCGGCGCGAGAACATGCGCCACAGGAAGATGAAGCCGCGGAAGCTTAGCTCGACGGCCATTGCGATCCAGACGCCGCGGAGCCCCATCGTAGGGGCCATAATCGCAGCCAGCGGTATGCGGACGGCCCAGATGCTGCCGAAATTCATGACAGCCGGCACGAGCGTGTCGCCTACCCCGATGAAAGCTCCGTATGCCACGATCGACGCGGCATACAGGGGCTCGGCCCAGGCCTCGATGCGCAGCACTTCGGTGCCGAGGGAGCAGATCGATCCGACGGTAGTCATCAGATCCATCATCAGCGGCGCGCACAGGTACAGAATCAGACCCATCACCGACATCACGGCGATGCCGAGTCCGACGGCGATGTGGCAGAACCGCACGACGAGTTCGCGCCGGCCGGCGCCGTAGCTCTGGCCGACGAGGGTGGTGGCGGCGTCGCCGATGCCGAAGCCGGGCATGTAGCAAAGGCTTTCGGCCGTGACAGCGAATGCATTTGCCGCGATAGCCACCGTGCCGAGCGGCGCCACGATCACCGTGATCATAATCTGCGCGCTGCAGAATACGGCGTGCTCCAGAGTCATGGGAGCCGAGATGCCGAAAGCTTTCTTCAGCACCGGCCGGCGGATGCGGAAGCTGCCCCGCGGACGACCGCGCAGCCGCATATCGTCCTGCCGCACGACGAGGTAATACATCATCAGGCACGCGGTGACCACCTCGGCGGCGACAGTGCCCAAGGCGGCTCCGAGCACACCGAGGCCGGCGCCGGGCATAGTCACCGACAGGCCGAAGACGTCAATATCGCGCGTCGGAAAGATCAGGAACCAGTTGAACACCACGTCCATGACGCACATGCCGACATTGAGCAGCGCGGGCACCTTCATGTTACCCGCCGAACGCAGCGTGCCGCCCGCCAGATAGTTCATCGTCAGCATGGGCAGGGCGGCGCAGAATGTCATGAAATACAGCGACGCATCGGCCGTGATGGCTTCGTCGCCGCCGAGCCAGACGGGAAGCACCGGACTGACGGCGATCCCGACCATCGCTATGAACGCGCTGAATATAAGGCAGGCCGTGATGCCCTGGCGCAGCACATCGCGGGCGCCGCTTTCATCGGAGGCTCCCAGGCGGTGAGCCACCTGCACGGAGAAGCCGGTCGTGACGGCCGAGCAGATGCCCCAGAAGAGCCACAGCGAACTGCTCATCAGGCCCACCGAAGCGGCTCCGTCGAGTCCGAGCCGGCCGACCATTGAGGCGTCGATATACTGCATGATGATGCTCGAAAGCTGAGCCAGAATGCCCGGAACGGCCAGCTTGGCCGTCAGCGCCGCCTGCCGGGCAAAAGTCATCCGGCGACCCTCGCGTATGACTGAGAGGTCGGCCATCGTCAGTCGGCTGTTGTCGGTTCGGGAGCCCCGGGCTTTTCGGACTCGTCGGACACGTCAGACAAGTCAGACAAGTTGGACTTTTCGGGAACTTTCGGCGCCTCCGCCGGGCGGCCGGCGCTTTCCATCAGCTCGTCCATAGCCGCCGGGACCGTCATCACATCCGACGGTGACACGGGCCTGACTCCCTCGAAAAGCTTGAATTTCGGCAGGTAAAGCATCGACCGCCGCAACATGAACAGCGGCGTGAACTTGCCCGAGGTTTCCGGCCACATCTTGATATATTCGGTCGTACGGCCCTTGAACGTGGCGGTCAGGAACGAACTGGTGGCCGTGACCATCTTGTTGAACGTAGTGTCGGCCTCTTCCGGGAAAAGTATGAACTCGACGTTGCCGCTGATGTCGAGCCGGTGCATCTCGCCGTCGCGGAAGCGGGCTACCATCTCCTTGCCCGACAGCTGGTCGTAGTAGTCGTCGACGATGCGCTGCGAGCAGAATCCGAAGTCGGGCAGCCGGGCCTCGTCGATTGTCGAGTCGTTGGTATGAATCTCGATGATATTGCCGTAGATCTGGCGCTCCTCGCTCCATACGACCGGCGAAATGTACATGCGCATCGTGGTGTCGGAGCGCGTGACGCGCATCGAGTCGCAGATGCCCTGCATGTCGGATCGGTAGAAGCGCACGCGCGGCCATATGTCGGCCACATTGTTGGTGTCGAGCTCGAAATACGCCTCGCGGCCGGGCTCGCCGGTGAGCGTGTCGGCCGGCACGGCGGCCACTTCGGTCGAATCGATCACCCGGTAGGCGTTGAGCTGGCCGCCGTGGAGGTAGAGGGTGTCGCCCTGGCTGTATTCCTTGATGAGCAGGTGGCCCACGGCGTAGGCCGAGTCGGTCTGCTGGTTGAAGAAGCCGTAGTCGGCCGCGAGCGACGCCTGCCGGGCCGAGTCGGTGAGCACCATGTCGCCGAAGCATTCGCCGATGCCCGTGGCGCGGTCGTAGTAGATCGAGTCGGCCGTCATGGTGCGTCCGGTCGGCGTCTTTACGGTCGAGCGCCGGTATAGGACGGCCGTGTCGAGATCTGTGTCGTACAGGCCGTCGGTGGTGAAGATGGTGCCTCGGCGGTTGACAATGATACTGGGCGACGTGAGTTCGGCTATGTGGGTGACGGTGTTGTAGTACAGCGTGTCGGAGTAGATGTTGAGCGTGTCGCTGCGGCCGTTGGAGGTCAGATGCACGTCCATGTAGAAGTTGGCTTCCTTGCGCGTGGGGTCATACTCGCCCTCGCGCGACACGAGGCGGTTCTGCTGGTCGTAGAGCTCACCTCCCACGGTATAATAGCCCAGGTTGATGGCCAGGTCGTAGATGAATTCATCGGTCTCGAGCGTCACGTCGCGGTTGATCATCCGCACCTTGTTGCCCGGCGAGGCATAGAGGTAGCACACCTGCTCCGGGCCGCGGTAGTTGAGCTCGTCGGCGTAGATGAACAGGGTGTCGCCCTGCTCCATGACTATGTTGCCGAAAGCATCGAACGACTCGCTCTCGGGAAAGTAGTGAGCCGAGTCGCAGGTCATGGTCATGGGTCCCTTGGTAAACTTGACGTCGCCGGCCACGATCATGAACGAATCGGGCTGCTCCTTGTACAGCACGTCGGCGCGGTCGAGAAATACCCGCGAATTGTCGGTTCGCGGAGCAGTCGGCACCTGGGGCGTGAACGTGGCCCGGGGTGTCTGTCCGGATCCGTACGACAGCACTGCCATCGCAGCCGCAAGAGCCATCAGAGCCGCAAAAAACTTGCGCATAATCCTCCGGATGAAGTCGTCTGGTTACTTACTCTTGATCCAGCCGCTGTACTCGAAGTCACATCCGCGCCATCCTTCCTCGACGCGGATGTAGGTGTTGTTGATCTTGTTTACGAGCCAGTCGCTGATTATCTTCTCGCGTGCCGATTCCTCGTACATGCCCTTGATGAGCTGGTAGTCATCCGACATATTGGCCTGATGGGCCGGAATGCGGGCCGTCAGCTTCACCATCGCCACTATCTCGCGGTCGCGCTTGGGGTCGCGCATGATGAAAGGCATCGATATGTCGCCCGGCTCCATGCCGGCCACCACGCGGGCCACCTCCTGGGGCAGCTGCGACATCTCGAAGTTGATCGTGCCGGTCTCGGAGTTGACCATCACGCCGCGCGAGTTGCGCGTATCCTTGTCCTGCGATATGTAGCGGGCAGCCTCCTCGAAGGTGAACTTATGGTTGTCGACAATGTCTGTGCGGACCGAGTCGAGGCGGTTGACGGCGTCCGTAAGATCCTTCTCCGCTACCTTGGGGCGCAGCAGTATGTGGCGGGTGTTGATGCGGTCGCCTCGCTTCTCGATGAGCTGGATGATATGGAAGCCGTACTCGGTCTCAACGATTTTCGACACCTTCTTGGGGTCGTTGAGGTTGAAAGCCACAGCCGCGTATTCGGGCACGAGCTGTCCGCGGCCCATGAAGCCGATCTCGCCGCCGCGGATGCCTTCGGGCGCCTCGCTGTAGAGGATGGCGAGGGTCGAGAAGTCGGCCTCGCCGCGGTTGACGCGGTCGGCATAGTCGCGCAGGCGCGCCTTGACGTCGTCGATCTCCTGGCGGGGAATGACGGGATAGAGCGTGACGATCTGCACCTGCACCTGCAGGGGCACGAACGGTATCGAATCGGCCGGCAGCTGCTCGAAGTAGCGTCGCACGTCGGCGGGCGTCACCTTGAGATCCTGGGTGAGCGTGCGCTTGACCTGATTGATGCGGAAGCGGTTGCGCATCGACGTGGCGTAGTAGTCGCGGATCTCCTGGTAGGGCTTGCGGAAGTACTGCTCAACCTTCTCGCGCGAGCCCAGGTTGGTGATCAGGAAGTTCATCTGCGCGTCGACCTGCTGCATGACCATCGACTCGGGCACCTCCACGGTGTCGAGATCGGCCTGGTGCAGAAACAGGCGCTCGATAGCCATCTGCTCGGGAATGACGCAGTAGGGGTCGCCCGTGATGGTCTGGCGGTCGTTCTGCATGTCCTGATATGTCTGTTCGATTTCCGACTTGTATATCGGCTCGTCGCCGATGATCCAGGCGACTTCCTCTATTACATTATTCTGAGCCACTGCGATAGCGCCGGCCAGGCCGAGCGCGAGCAGCGATGCGATGGATTTGATCTTCATATTTTACGGTTATATCGGCGACAAAGATACAAAAAAAGTCATTACTGACGTGTATGTCAATACTAAAAAAGATTAACACGCGCACGCAACTGAGCCGCCCGTCATTCCGCACCTGACAAAAAGAAGCATTTTTCGCGGGCCGGTTGGTTAATGTGTGTTAAAACACTTGCACCGTATAAAAAATAGCCCTACCTTTGCACCCGAAAACAAATTGCGGGGTGGAGCAGTGGTAGCTCATTGGGCTCATAACCCAAAGGTCGCAGGTTCGAGTCCTGCCCCCGCCACCAACCCGAAAGCGGATCCGGCCACAGCCGAATCCGCTTTTTTCACTACCCCCTTCTCTCCACCATCATGAAAGAAATCATTGTAATTAAAGTTGCCATCCGACGACTCATACAAAAACACTCCCGAATGGAGTAAATACAAGACCCTACGCGCGGTTGGCTGGACTTCATTAGGCCTTGGCCCCACGAACACCTTCACCGGACTCGTCGTAGCCGCATTTCAGGCGGCATTTCACGACAGCATTGATGCCGGACTTCCCGTCATAATAACAGGCGGTGTCGTCACTCTCGCAAGCATTCCGGTCCTGATAAGAGCCTATCAATTCCGGTCCAAAGCCAAAAAGCTCGCCCTCAGCATAGGCGTCACCCGGCTCCACTCATCCAATGTCCCCACATCCGTAGCCAAGCCGACCACTGCACCGGCCTTATCCCTGGCCCTGACCTTCTAACGTTCGGCCTCCATTTTTTTGAAAAAATTATTTTGTGGTATTAAAAATAATACCTATTTTTGCAAAAAATATATATCATGCCTGAAATTTTCAATCTTTTCGGATACAGCTTTTTCTTTTGGAGCAGAGAGCATGAACCGATTCATGTCCACGTAGAAGGATCAGACGGTTAAGCCACCTTTGACTGGAACGAAGAAACACAAACATTCGTTCAGAGAGAATGTTGTAATATAGGCCGGTGACTTGCGCAAAATCAAAAATGCCATAGCTCAACGCAAACAGGAAATATTTGACAAATGGAATGAACACTTTAATCAATAAACTATGAAAATCACGAAAATTTGGTTTGATTCAGACTATATTTATGGGTTAGACGAATCCGGCAATGAATATCGTCAGTCGCTGCTTTGGTATCCTAACCTCAAAAATGCTACTACGGAAGAACGTTTGAATTACAAATTCGGCTTCCGCGGAATTCACTGGAGACAACTCGACGAAGATATCAGTTCTGACAGTTTTACTTCGGAAGATGCTGAGCCGACGCCCCTGCAACGTTTTTTTCTTACTCACAAAGAAATTAAAATTTCAGAGTTTGCCCGTCTGATAGGTATAGACGCAACTTTACTGCGCAACTACATCAACGGATTCAAAAAACCATCCAAAGAGCGTGAATCAATTATCCTGAACGGAATACACAGCCTTGCAGCCCAATATGCTGCCGCCTCATTTTAGTATCCGCTTTAAATTAGTTTTACTCAAAAGACCGGCAATTTTTTGTTCCGAGAAGTGATATCAAATTGTATAAGTATCACTATCGTGAACATTAACGCCATTTTTTCGCCTGGAACTATCACTTAAGTGATACTTACGAACAAGTCACCGACTAAGCCGCATATCATCGGAAATGCTGTCTCCGGATTAAAAAAAGCGGGAAAAGTGTTGGTTTGTCGGCTATAATTAGTAACTTTGCATCACCTGCACCTACAGGTATCGACTCTTTAACCAAATACAATAATACTGCAAAAGCATGAAACCTTACGTAATGGGCATTGACATCGGCGGCACGAACACCGTCTTTGGCATTGTCGACACCCGAGGCATGGTGATAGCCAGCGGCTCAATCAAGACCGCGAAACACAATAACGTCGAAGACTATATCAGCGAACTCTACACCGAGGCTTCACGCCTGATCGAAGCCAACGACGCCGTTGGCAAGATCCACGGCATCGGCATCGGCGCCCCCAACGCCAACTACTTCACCGGCATCATCGAGGACGGCGTCAACCTGCCCTGGCCTACCCCGCTGCCCCTGGCAAAGCTCGTCGAGGATAAATTCGGCATTCCCGTAGCGATAACCAACGACGCCAACGCAGCCGCCATCGGCGAGATGACCTACGGCGCAGCCCGCGGCATCAAGGATTTCATCATGATCACACTCGGCACGGGCGTCGGCTCGGGCATCGTGATCAACGGCCAGGTAGTCTACGGCCACGACGGATTCGCCGGCGAGCTCGGCCACATGATCGTCAAGCGCAGCAACGGCCGCCTCTGCGGCTGCGGCCGCACCGGCTGCCTCGAGGCCTACTGCTCGGCCACCGGCGTGGCCCGCACGGCACGCGAGTTCCTCGAGATCCGCACCGAGCCTTCGCTGCTGCGCAACCTCGACATCGACCAGATCACATCGAAGGACGTCTACGACGCCGCCGTCAACGGCGACAAGCTCGCAAAGGACATCTTCGACTACACCGGCACCATCCTGGGCGAGGCTTTCTGCGACATGATGGTATTCTCGTCGCCCGCTGCCTTCATCCTCTTCGGCGGCCTGGCCAAGTCAGGCGAGCTGCTGCTCAAGCCGCTGCGCACGGCCATGGAGCGCAACATGATGACCTGCTTCAAAGGCAAGGCTAAGGTGATGCTCAGCGAGCTCAAGGAAGCCGATGCCGCCGTCCTCGGCGCAAGCGCCCTGGGCTGGGAAGCCAAGCCGAGCGCCCCCGCCGCCGAAGCCTGACAGCCTCCGCACATGCACCCACTGCAGCCGTCCGCACCCACTGCGGGCGGCTGTATACATATATTTGTGTATGCCCCGCGCCATGCCGGCCGCCCCGACGACAAAAAATACCTTATTCGGGGTATTGCCGGGGCGCCCCCGTGGCCGTAACTTTGCACCGGTAAAGAAATGAGTTTCTACCGAACTGTTTTGGTTGGCGCAGAGACAGCCACTCTGCACTGAAGAAAAAAACTTCTCATAAATTAGGTAATTAACCACACCTCATACCTCGCCCGGGGAAGCCGAGAGGCCGTGGCGGAGCGGGGTATGAGATTTTTTTGAATATTCTTTTGAATTTTATTTGTATTTTTCGTTTTACTTTTGTTATTTCGCAGGGTGAATTGACACTTCAAATCAAAATAGAAAAAACATTCCATAATAAGACTCACAAGATGATATTCAAATTCAGAATAGTTTCGGACGGCGCCGAGAATTTCAAACGCGAGATTCAGATCGACGCACAGGCCACGTTCCTCGACCTGAAAAACGCTATCTGCGACTCTGTCGGCTACGACAAGACCCAGATGGACTCATTCTTCATCTGCGACGACAACTGGGAAAAGGAGAAAGAGATCTGCTACGAGGACATGGGCTTCGACAGCGACCAGGAAGTGTGGCTCATGGACGACGCCGTGCTCGAGGACTTTATCGACGACGAGGGCCAGCGCCTGCTGTTCGTGTTCGACTACATGACCGACCGCGCCATGTTCATGGAAATGACCGAACTCACAGCCGGAAAGACGCTCAAGGATCCCGTGTGCTCGCTCTCACTGGGCCAGGCTCCGGCCCAGCACGTCGACCTTGACGAATTCGACAAGCAGATCGACGCAAAGGCCGCAAAGGCCACGATTCCCGAAGACTTCGACGAGGACTTCCTGGGCACCGACCAGTTCTCGCCCGACGAATTCGAGGCCGGCGGTTTCAACGAGCTGGAACTCTGATCACAACGATGTCAGTAATAACAGACCTTAAGGAAAAGGTCCTCGCCGGCGGCTCGCTGACCGATGACGAGGTGTATTCCCTGCTCGACGTACCCTCGGCCGACCTGCGCGAAGCCGCTGCGGAAGTCACCGCCGCCCTGAGTCCGCGCCGCTTCGACTCGTGCTCGATAGTCAACGCACGTTCGGGCCGCTGCTCCGAAAACTGCAAGTGGTGCGCCCAGTCGGCCCACTACCATACCGGCTGCGACACATATCCCCTCATCGACGAAAGCCACTGCATGGCCATGGCCCGCCACAATGCCTCGCGCGGCGTCATGCGCTTCTCGCTCGTGGCCAGCGGCCGCTCCGTCAAGGGCGAGGCCCTGCAGAAGATGGCCTCCATGCTGCGCCGCGCCAAGGACGAGACCGGCATCAGCACCTGCGCATCGATGGGACTCCTCACCGCCGACGAGCTGCAGACCCTCTGGGATGCCGGCGTGCGCCGCTACCACTGCAACCTGGAGACGGCGCCATCGCACTTCGCCACGCTCTGCACCACCCACACCGTCGACGACAAGCTCGCAACCATCGAAGCCGCCCGGCGCATAGGATTCGAAGTGTGCTCCGGCGGCATCATCGGCATGGGCGAGACCGCCCGCCAGCGGGCCGAATTCGCCATCACTCTGCGCCGCGCCTGGCCCGCGTCGATCCCGATCAACATACTTTCGCCGATCCCCGGCACTCCGCTGGCCGACACACCTCCCATATCCGACGACGAGATCCTCGACACGATAGCCATCTTCCGCCTCGCCCACCCGACCGTCACGCTCCGCTTTGCCGGAGGCCGCGCCCGCCTCAGCGCCGACGTGCAGCAGCAGGCCATGCGCATCGGCATCAACGGCGGTCTTGTCGGCGACATGCTCACGACCGTCGGCTCTAAGATCGACGACGACATCGCCGCCGTCGAACGCGCCGGATACGAATTCTAAGCCGAACCGCCCATGACCGACAGGCCTGCATCAGCCCCCACCAACGCCCTGCGCAAGCTCACCGCCTCTCTGGCCGCCGCCAAGGGGCGCCGCCGGAGCGGTCTCTTCGCCGCCGAAGGCACCAAATGCGTGCTCGACACGCTCGGTGCCTTCCGTCTGCGCTACGTGGCCGCCACAGCCGACTGGCTTGCCGCCCATCAGCTCGGGCCTGAGGCCGACGGCGCCGACATCTACGAGTGCCGCCGCGCCGACCTGGTCGAGATGACCTCGCTGTCCCTCGCCCCCGACGTCATCGCGGCTTTCGAGATTCCGCAGCCCGAGACCTTCGACCCCGCCTCCCTCGACGGCCGGCTGACACTGGCTCTCGACCGCGTACAGGACCCCGGCAACCTCGGCACCATCATCCGCACCGCCGACTGGATGGGCGTCAGCCGCATTCTCGCTTCGGCCGACACAGCCGACTGCTTCAACCCCAAGACCGTGCAGGCCACCATGGGCGCACTGGCGCGCGTCAGGCTCGTCTACGGCGACCTGCCCGCAATGCTCGCCGAGGCCCGCAGCCGCGGCATCGAGGTGGCAGGCACCTTCCTCGACGGCGCTGACATCTACACCGCCGCCCTTCCCCGACAGGCCGTCATAGTCATGGGCAACGAAGGCAGCGGCATCGGCCCCGAAGCGGCCGCGCACGTCAGCTCGCGACTGCTCATCCCTTCCTACCCCCCCGGCCGCCCGACCTCCGAATCGCTCAACGTCGCCACGGCCACGGCAATAGTCCTCTCCCAGTTCGTCTCGCGCAATTATGGCAAAGATTAAGTACAAATCGGCATGGTTCTGCAGCGAATGCGGCGCCGAATCGCCCCGCTGGAGCGGCCGCTGCCCCGCCTGCGGGGCCTGGAACACGATGGTCGAAGAGCGCGTGGCCGCCGCAGGCGCCTCACGCTCGCCGTCGCCCGTCAGCCGCGGCCGATCCGAGCTCAAGGCCCTCAACGACATATCGGCCGCCGAAATGCCGCGCATCAAGCTGCCGTCGGCCGAGCTCAACCGCGTTCTCGGCGGCGGCCTCGTGCCCGGAGAGATGGTCCTCATCGGCGGCGAGCCCGGCGTAGGCAAGTCGACGCTCGTGCTCCAGAATCTGCTGTCGATCCGCTCCAAGAACATACTCTACGCCTCAGGCGAGGAAAGCGCCACGCAGCTCAAGATGCGCGCCGACCGCCTCGGACGGGGCAGCGACAACCTCTTCATAGTATGCGAAACCTCGCTCGAGAACATCCTGGAGCACATAGCGCGCCTCGAGCCCGGAATCGTCGTCATCGACTCCATCCAGACCATCGCATCCGACGCGCTCGAAGCATCGGCCGGCTCGGTCAGCCAGGTACGCGAGTGCGCCGCACGCCTGCTCAAATACGCCAAGGAGAGCGACGTTCCCGTCCTGCTCATCGGCCACATCACCAAGGATGGCTCGCTCGCCGGCCCGAAGGTGCTCGAACACATCGTCGACGCCGTGCTGCAGTTCGAGGGCGACCGCCAGTACATGTTCCGAATCCTGCGCGCGATCAAGAACCGCTTCGGCAACACCGCCGAACTCGGCATCTACAAGATGGGACAGAAAGGCCTCCGCGAGGTCACAAATCCGTCGGAACTGCTGCTTTCGGCCGGCGACACCGACCTGTCGGGCGTCGCCGTGGGCGTCACCGTCGACGGTGCCCGGCCTTTCCTGATCGAAGTCCAGGCCCTGGTCAGCACGGCCGCCTACGGCACCCCCCAGCGCAGTGTCAACGGCTTCGACTCCAAGCGCGCCAACATGCTCCTGGCCGTCCTCGAGAAGCGCGTCGGATTCAAGCTCGCCGCCAAGGACGTGTTCCTCAACATCGCGGGCGGAATCCGCGTCAGCGATCCGGCCCTCGACCTGCCCGTCATCTGCTCCATCCTGTCGAGCAACTTCGACATCGCCCTCGGCCACGACATCTGCCTCACCGGCGAGGTCGGCCTCTCGGGCGAGATACGCCCCGTGGCCCGCATCGAGCAGCGCATCGCCGAAGCCGAGAAACTCGGCATGAGCCGCATCGTCGTTCCCGCCGGCAACCTCAAGGGCATCGACCGCAGCCGCTTCACCATCGACATCTTCGAGGCCGCCCGCGTCACCGACGCCGTCAGGGAGCTGTTCTCCTGAACCTATCCGCAACTCCATAATACCAAATCGCCATGAAACGTTTCATCACTCTTTTCATTCTACTCATTACCTTGACCTTCAGTTCTTCGGCACAGATGTGCGACAAGAACGACTATCAGTATTTCTTCGGCTGGCTTCCCATGCTGGCCGGCAGCGCCACTCCCGACAAAGTCGATGTCTTCGCCCAGCCAAGCCTGATTAATTACAGCTGGATTCAGAACGGCGGCACTGTTCCCGCGGCAGCTGAAAATGTCGAAGTATCGAAATTCATGCATGGCGACCAGACCATCTACGTATGGAAATTCGCCGAACCCTCGGCCATTCCCCTGCCTCTGTACACGGCCTTCATTCCCCGCGGCGACAACTACGTCACCGTCCAGCTCGAGCTGTCGCTCGACGACTGCTGGGTGCTCGGCGAGTCGGTGGAATACGGTTCTCACTCCAACTACGGCACCGTCGACCGACCGGCCGACGCCGAAGGGTTCCTGAAGCTGATCAAGGACAAAAAGATTCTTAAATAGATCTTTCCTCGCCGCACGCCTCCGTGTGCTTGGACGGCTCGCGGATTTTCCGTAAATTTGCAGTCCAAATCAAAGTAAATGAAGTTTACTCTCGAAAAGACACTCCCCGACAGCGGCGCGCGCGCCGGCACCATATTCACCGACCACGGCGAGATACCGACGCCGATATTCATGCCCGTCGGCACTCTCGGCGCCATCAAGGCTGTCCACATCCACGAGATGCGCGACCAGGTTGACGCCCGCATCATCCTGGGAAACACCTACCACCTGTACCTGCGCCCGGGCACCGACGTGCTCCGAGCCGCCGGCGGTCTCCACCGCTTCAACGGCTGGGACCGCCCGGTCCTCACCGACAGCGGCGGCTTCCAGGTCTTCTCCCTGAGCGACAACCGCAAGCTCACCGAGGAAGGCGCACACTTCCGCAGCCACATCGACGGATCGAAGCACCTGTTCACGCCCGAGAAGGTCGTCGACATACAGCGCGTCATCGGCTCCGACATCATGATGGCCCTCGACGAGTGCCCCCCCGGCATGACCGACTACGACTACGCCCGCCGCTCGCTCGGCCTCACCCAGCGCTGGCTCCGCCGCGGCTGGGACCACTTCAACGCCACCGAACCGCTCTACGGCCACTCGCAGGCATTCTTCCCGATTGTCCAGGGCTGCCGCTTCAAGGACCTGCGCCGCGACGCCGCCCGCTTTGTGGCCGATCTCGGAGCCGAAGGCAACGCCATCGGCGGCCTGGCCGTCGGCGAGCCCACCGAAGTCATGTATGAGATGATCGAGGTCGTCAACGAAGAGCTGCCCGCCGACCGTCCGCGCTACCTGATGGGCGTCGGCACCCCGATCAACATCCTCGAGGCCATAGACCGCGGCGTCGACATGATGGACTGCGTCATGCCCACCCGCAACGGCCGCAACGGCATGCTCTTCACTCCCGAAGGTACCATGAACATGCGCAACGCCAAGTGGGCTACCGACTTTTCGCCCATCTGGGCCGACAGCCCCGCCCTGACCGACCACGTCTACTCCCGCGCCTACCTGCGCCACCTGTTCATCTCCCAGGAAATCCTGGCCATGCAGATCGCCTCGATACATAATCTCACGTTCTACCTCTGGCTCGTCCGCCAGGCGCGTCGCCACATCCAGGCCGGCGACTTCGCCACCTGGAAGGCCGACATGGTCCGGCGACTCGGCCGAAGGCTTTAACCGATAACCCCTCAACAGTCCGACGCCGTGTTCAAGATCATCGACCGATACATAATCCGCAAATTCCTCGGGACGTACATCTTCGCCATAGCCCTGCTGCTGGCCATCGTCGTCATGTTCGACGTCAACGAGAAGCTCGACTCGTTCCTCAAGGCGCCCCTGAAGGCTACGGTCGTCGACTACTTCGTCAACTTCCTGCCCTACTTCGCCAACCAGTTCTCGCCGCTGTTCACCTTCATCGCCGTCATCTTCTTCACTTCGAAGCTCGCCGGCAACAACGAGATCGTAGCCATGCTCTCGACCGGCATGAGCTTCCGCCGCCTGCTCCGGCCCTACCTGCTGTCGGCCTTCGTGATAGCGGCCGCCACCTGGGTGCTCGGAGCCTACATCATACCACCGGCCAACGTCAAGCGCATCAACTACACCAACACCTACGTCAAGAACAAGCGCGTCGACTACGGCGCCAACATCATGCTCATGGTAGCGCCCGGCGAGATAGCCTACATCAGCCGCTACGACAACATCACCAAGACCGGCAGCCGCTTCACTCTCGAGAAGTTCGACGGAAAGCAGATCGTCTCGCGTCTGACGGCCCGCAGCATCGGATGGGACACCCTCTACAGCTGGAAGGTATACGACTACACGATACGCGACTTCAAGGACAACCGCGAGCTGATACGCCGCGGCGCCGCCCTCGACACGACTATTCCCTTCGAGCCACGAGACTTCCTCATCGCCAAGAACGACCACGAGAAAATGACTACGCCGGCACTCGAACGGTACATCGAGCGCCAGCGCAGCCGCGGTGTGGGCAATATCAAGAGTTTCGAGGTCGAGTATCACCGGCGCTACGCCATGTGCGCCGCCGCCTTTATCCTGACGGTCATCGGCATGGCTCTGTCATCGCGCAAGGTCAAGGGCGGCATGGGCCTCAACATCGGCATCGGGCTCGTCCTCAGCTTCAGCTACATACTTTTCATGGCCATCACACAGAGCTTCGCGTATTCGGGCCTCACCTCGCCGCTGATAGCCATGTGGATTCCCAACATCATTTACACGGTCGTAGCCGTCGTGCTCTACAACCGGGCCTCCATGTGATCAGTACATCGGCGTGAACGGCTCCGACACCTTCAGCCGGCTGTTCATGCAGCCGTCGAAGTCGGCGTGGTCAGTCGTGTCAAGCTTCAGCACGGGCGACCCGGGCGTCAGAAGCAGCTTCGACAGATCTACGTAGAACAGACTTTCCGAATCGGCGAACTTGAAGTAGTAGCGCAGCCGGTTGATGTCGCTGATGCTGCGCCACTGGGTCGACGACAGGTTGGGCTGGTCGGGTATCTCATACCCCATCGGCACCGCCACGTTGTCTATGATCGTCGACAGCTCGGCCAGAGCCCGCTCCGAACCGACGCCGGCCGTAGGCACGTGGTGAATGAAGTAGTCGGCCCGCACGAAGCGGTCGGCGCTGTGCACCGTCCCCGGCAGCATGTTCATGCCGCCCACGCCTTTCCAGTATCTGTTGATCGCCAGCATGTCGGGGAAGGCCGGGTCGTTCGTCATCACCTGGTAGTCCTTCGACTTGTAGGTGTACATCTTCCCGTCCTGAAATTCAAGTACCAGCGTCTCGCCGCTCGGATCCGTGAAGGCCCAGTGCAGCAGCGACACGGTCCCGCCGTCGAACGTCGCACCCGCTATGCCGAAATTCGACGCCTTCAGGAAGGCCTCCACCTCGTCGACGGTCGAGAAATTATCCAGAAAGTAGCTCACTATCACGGCAAGCGACATTTCGGGCTCACCCGTCCCCTTCAGCACCGTCCGGTACACCGATCCCTTGCAGAACAAGCCGTTGCACACCAGCCCGCGCTCGTTCATGCCCTCGGTCACACCTCCGTCGTAGCCCACGGCCAGTACCGTGCCGTACTTCGACGTCCACTGAAGCCGAGGACCCGTGTCGTTCGACTCCTTGGCCATACCGGCCGGATATACATAGATATTTGTCGGTATCGGGGTGCGCCAGTCGAGCGTTCGCCCTACCATCACTACGTCGGTGCTGTCACCCCTGAACACTATGCGCGAGCACGGCATAGCCGCCGGTGCGCAGGCCGCAGCCGCCAGGGCTGCCGCCGCTAATGCTTTTAATTTCATAGAATATACATTTTTATTGATTCTCGACTGTTAATATCGGTTCTCTTTGCTTTCTCTCTTTTATAACCCGCTCACCGGCCAAAAGTTTGACTTCCGGCTTGCATACGCCGCAAAAAAGTGCTAACTTTGCTGTGCAAGCACCTAACGACCATGCGATACGTAAGCACCAACGGAAAATCAGCCACCCTGCGGCAGGCCGTCGAGCAATGCTATGCCGGCGACGGCAATCTTTACCTCCCCGGCCGGCTTCCTCTGCTTCCGCAGGCCTATTTCAACAACATCGGACAGATGACCCTGAGCGAGATCGCTTTCGTGGTCATGCGCACCCTCCTCGACGAAGAGATCGACGCCCCGGTGCTCAAGGATATCGTCGACCGCAGCTTCGACATACGCATGCCTCTGGTCGAGCTCGAGCCCGACCGCTTCGTCATGGAGATGTTCCACGGCCCCACCATGGCCTTCAAGGACTTCAGCGCCAAATTCCTCGGCGAGGTAATCAAGCACTTCCACCGTCCCGGCCGCGGACATGTGCGCATATACGTGGCCACGACGGGCAATACCGGCGGCGCTGTCGCCAACGCCGTCGGAGCCGTCGACGGTGTCGACGTACTCATCCTCTTCCCCCGCGGGGCTTTAACCCGCGCCCAGCGCGCCCAGTTCTCCACCATCGCGCCCAACATCCACCCCATCGAGGTCGGCGGCAGCATCGGGCAGTGCAAGACCATGGTCCGCCAGGCCATCGAGGATCCCGACCTCAGCGACGGATCACTGCAGGTGTGCGCCAACACACAGAACATCCTGCGCATCCTGCCCCAGGTCGTGTTCTTCTTCCATGCCTACGCCCGCCTGCGCGAGCGGCTCGGCGACCGAGCCGACGGATTCACCGTCTCCATCCCCTGCGGCAATCTCAGCAACCTCACCGCCGCCGTCATCGCCCGCCGAATGGGCCTCCCGATGGGCCTGATCGTCGCCGGATGCAACGCCAACGACGATTTCAAGCGCCTCCTCGACGGGAACCTGCGACCCGACGAAGTCAACCGCACCGCCCGCCCCACCCTCGCCGCCGCCATGGACTCGGGCTACCCCGCCAACCTCCCCCGACTGCTGCATCTCTACGGCGGCGACATCGGAGCCATGCGCGCCGACATAGTGGCCGTCGCTGCTGACGACGACGCCATCGCCGACACCATCAACACCTGCATCTTCGACCACCGCTACACCGCCGACCCACACACCGCCGTCGCCCTCTACGCCGCACGCAGGGCCGCCCCTGCCGGCCGCCCCGTCGTGGCGCTCGCCACGGCGCACCCCGCCAAGTCGCTCGACACGATGACATCAATCACCGGACGCGCCGTCGAACTCCCGCTCCAGTTCACGCGTTTTATGTCAAAGCCCGCCGCGGCCGACAAGCTCGCGCCCACCTTCCACGCCCTCAAGAAATACATAGCCGACCGCGGCTACTGATAACTAAGTAACTAACCCGATAAAACACCATAATTATGGCTTCAAGACGACAACTCAAGAAAAAAATCTCGTACGTTTGCGGCGAACTGGCCGCCGAAATACTCCTCGCCTCACATGTCCTCGACAACATCGACCGCGCCACCGTCAACCGCATCGTCAGCGAGATCGCCGCACTCCAGGTCAACTCGCGCGGCATGGTCACCGTGGCCTTCGACAAGGTGCCCCGCGACTTCGACGACCTCCATGCCTACAACCGCGCCCGCCGCGCCTACTACAAGCAGGCCTTCGCAAGCCTCCGCAAGGAATTCGGCGAGAAGGTTCTGGCCCTGGTCAAGGAGATGAACGCCGCCGTGCCCGCTGACGAGCGCAAAAAGCTTGCCGGCATCTGATGCGCCTCTCCCGACTGATACTAAGACTCTTCGGCTGGAAAGTCAGCGTCACCGTGCCCGACTTTCCCAAGTGCGTGATCTGCGTGGCGCCCCACACCAGCAACTGGGATTTCATTCTCGGCAAGCTGGCCTACGCCTCCGTCGGGCGCCACGCCGGCTTCCTGATGAAGGAGCAGTGGTTCTTCTGGCCCCTGGGTTGCCTGTTCCGCGCCATCGGCGGCGTGCCCGTCCCGCGCCGCAAAAAGCGCGGCTCGCTCACCGCGGCCGTCTGCCGCATGTTCGACGAGGCCCCGCGCCTGCAGCTCGCCATCACCCCCGAAGGTACCCGCAGCCGCACCTCGCACTGGCACACCGGCTTCCTCCACATAGCCTACGACACGGGCGTGCCGATAGTACTCGGCGTCATCGACTACCCCTCGCGCCGCATCATGGTCGACACCGTCTTCGAGCCCACCGGCGACCCCGACGCCGACCTCCGCGCCGTCAAGGCCTTTTACCGGCCCTACGCGGGCAAATATCCCGAAAAATTCTCTACCGATGAGCAGTAATCTCAAAGTAGCCACCGTCGCCCTCGACACCGTGTGGTGCGACCCCGCGGCCAACCTCTCGGCCCTGGGCCGTGCGCTCGAGATGCTCGAGCCCGACACCGACCTCGTCGTCCTGCCCGAGCTTTTCTCGACCGGTTTCGTCGGCGACGCCACAGCCCTCACCGACGTGGCGCAGACCAACGGCGGATCCACCATGGCCACCGTCGCCCAGCTGGCGCGGCGCCACAACCTCGCCGTCGCCGGCTCGTTCACGGCCCGCACCGGCAGCCACATCTACAACCGCGGATTCTTCATCGAGCCCTCAGGCGACGAGACATTCTACGACAAGCACCACCTCTTCTCGCCCAGCGCCGAAGCCCGGCTATTCACAGCCGGCACCGGTTCCATGCCCCTGATCCGCTACCGCGGCTGGAACGTCTCCATGATCATCTGCTACGATCTGCGCTTCCCCGTCTGGTCACGCAACCGCGGCTGCGCCTACGACCTGCTGCTCGTCCCGGCCAACTGGCCCCACGCTCGCGCCTACGCCTGGGAGCACCTCCTCATCGCCCGCGCCATCGAAAACCAGGCCTGCGTCGTCGGCGCAAACCGTTCCGGGGTCGACGACTACGGCGTCTACGACGACTCATCCTACATCTTCGACGCCATGGGCAACAGCGTCGGTCAGCGCGTCTGCCGCCGCTCCGCCCCCGCGCCCATCCTCACCGCCACCCTCTCGCTCGACGAAGTCCGCGAAGCCCGCCGCCGCCTCCCTGCCTCCCTCGACGCCGACCCCTTCAACCTCCTGTAACCCGCGCAATTTACAACACTGCCGCAATTTTGCGGATGGCAGACAGACGCTGCATAAATGTTGCGTCCGACTTTGCCGTCTGCATATTGTATGCGCTCTGAAGCTTCAGCAGCAAATCGGCAGGAATATCAAGAGCCGCCTCTATAAGCAAAGCCATCTCGGTATTAACGCCGCGCTTACACTTTATGATTTCGTTAATCAGCGATGGGCTCACACCGATACTTGCTGATAGTTTAGCCTGAGTGATACCCGTTGCCTCAAGTTCATCAGCAATAAGCTCTCCCGGATGAGTAGGCTCAAATGGTAAAAGGTTGTTTGCAATCATGTCCGGAGCTACGCCCTGAATATTAACCATATCAATCATAGTGTTTTGAAAGTTCGACAATATTACAAATTGTTAAAATCGGTTCGTCTGAAGTTTCACGTAATGTAAACTCTATACGGTACTGATCATTTACCCTGATTGAAAAACGTCCGGATTTTTCACCCTTTAACGCTTCAAAATTCAAAGAGTTTATACGAAAGAGGTCCTCTTTGCGAGAAGCCCATTTAAGATAATCGACGCCACGCTTATAACGCTTGACTATATCAATCCTGTAACGATGTTTCTTATCGTTACATTCGCCCTTGGTATAAAGGTCTCTCAGATATTCTTCTCCGAATTCAACTATCATAATAATCAGTTACAATGCAAAGTTATAAAAAGTTTTTCAATCTTCACAAATTTGTGAAGTAGATTTTTTTAATTAAAACTTCTGAGTCTGCATAACTCGCCATCAGCTATACCTTTAACAATACCTTTGCGCGCCTCTGCGGCGAAAAAACAGCCTATTCACCGCAAATCTGCGGTAAATATTTGCTTTTTTCACCGCAAATGGTTAATTTTGCCGCATGAGACAAACACTGAAACACAGCACTTACATTTGGCAGCAGCCCGATTGGCCTGATTTCCGATGGAACACCGACGCCCTACTGGAACCGCTCAGCCGACTTAGCCAATTGCACGGCCGACTTAACGGACGGATGTCGATGCTCGGATTCGATGAGAAAAGACGCTCCGCCCTGTCTGCAATGACCGAAGATCTTATCGGTTCATCGGAAATAGAAGGGGTGATGTTGAATCCCAACTCAGTACGTAGCAGCATAGCGCGTCGGCTTGGAATTGAAGACGACGGACTTCTCATCGAAGACCACTATGTCGAAGGACTCGTCGACGTGATGCTCGATGCCGTCCGCAATTGCCGCGAGCCACTCACCGACGAGCGTTTGTTCGGCTGGCATGCTGCCTTATTCCCTTTGGGAAGAAGAGGCATGTACAAAATAACCGTCGCCGACTGGCGTCGGGGCGAAGAGCCGATGCAGGTAGTTTCCGGGGCCTTCGGCCATGAAAAAGTACATTACGAGGCCCCACCCTCAGCCGCCGTTCCGTTAGAAATGAAGCGATTGATCGCCTGGTGCAACTCGGCCGTGCATTCTCCGTTCATCATGGCCGCTGTGGCTCACTTGTGGTTTGTCACCGTTCACCCTTTTGACGACGGCAACGGGCGCATAAGCCGTACTCTTGCCGATATGTTTTTGTCGCGTCTTGATGCAGATTCAGCAAGATATTACAGCATGTCGGCCGAAATCAACCGCAACAAGAAAGACTATTACGAAATCCTCGAACGCACGCAGAAAGGGACACTCGACATAACCGAATGGCTTCTGTGGTTCTTTGACTGCATCGAAAAGGCTATCCTGCGCGCTTCCGACACTATCGAACGTACCTTGCAAAAGACCGCGTATTGGGACAGATTCCGCGACGTAGAAATAAATGAACGGCAGCGTAAAGTAATCAACCGCCTGTGGGATGGTTTCGATGGGAAACTTACATCATCCAAGTGGGCCAAAATCTGCAGTTGCTCACAGGACAGCGCCTTGCGCGACATCAACGACCTCATCTCCAAAGGAATGCTCCGCAACAGCGGTGAAGGCGGCCGCAGCGCCAACTACCTCCTCACCTCCGCCCCGTAAGACCTCCACGGCCTGAATGAAAGCCGGGGGTATCCACATCCCAGTCCCTCCGGGACCCGCGCCCCCTGCGGCGTCCGCCACTTACAGCCCTGCCGCAAATCACGATTTTTCACCACAAATGCACTTCACAGCCGTCGCCTTCGATACATGCTGACTATCCGGCAGCCCCCGGAGGAGGCTGGATGTGGATAACGCCGGACTTCAGTCCGTGGAGAGGCATCTGCGTGACTATCAGCCCCGGAAGGGCTTCTTTTGATCTGCTGTTTATCGGAGAGCTCGTGCCAGCCTTGCGGCACGATGAAGTTAATCGAGATTATCTGCATATAAAAAGTGCTTAATCGTACTGCGAAAGTACGGTAAAGCACTCTATGCGGAAAAGACAGGTAACTGTAAACCTTATTTATAATAGTTGAAATAATATTTACGTCCCTCACGTTCAAATACATGGGTAAACTTTCGATAACCTTTGTCTGCTGGAACGGTTTTCCGAGCATATGTCATACCATTATCCCATTCGGCATCAAATTTTACATATAAACTGCCACTAATATTTGTTGCCAAAATGTTATATGATTTCAGTATACCTCCATTATCTGCATAAAAGTAACAAGGACCCACGCTCTCCCAACTTTGAGTATTTTGAGAAACTGTAGAAATTTCCATGGGATTACCATAGATCATTGGAGTAGTCATGCATAGGCTTGATAAAACTCCTATAATTAGCCATTTAGATTTCTTCATGCTTCAGATTATAATTGGTAAGTTAATTTCTCAAATAATTACGTGATTTAGCATAATTCTATATCTATCGCAAAATTAAAGAAAACAATCCGGATTTCACCCCGCCCCGTGTAAAAAAAATGTTAACATTGCAATTTTTATTTTCCTTTTCATTTCTGAATAC
>OGNF01000334.1_pt1 | contig 53900 bp, 48 predicted proteins | sample 1573321 | NCBI WGS metagenome assembly OGNF01 (sample SAMEA2581911, study PRJEB24529) | metagenome | biome: Human gut stool | place: China | collected 2011 | reverse complement strand
GAAGAAAATGATCGGACTTTCTTTCGCCGCTCCGGCGGCGAAACTCTACGAGGTTCTTTGGCAAACTCAGCGGCCGCTTTTGCCTATGCGGAGCATGGACGAAAGCAAATGCTCCCATTCAAGGCGGGCGTCCCTATTCCCAGTAGCCGGAGATGCCGTCCGGCGCGTGCGCCTTGCTTTTGAGTGCGGCGGGTTTTGACGTATGCTTGGATTCGCTGCGTTCGCGCTTTCCAGCGCGGTGATCGTGCCCGGTCTGCACCGGTGCGCTCTTGCGTCCGCCGTTTTTGTGATCGTTCATGTTATCCTCCTTGTCAGTGGATGCCGCATATGGCGAGGATCAGTCCGTAGATCACGCTTGCGCCGATACCGTAGACGATCACCGGCCCTGCGATTGTGAAGATCTTCACCGCCGTACCCGTGACGAGCCCTTCGGTCTTGAATTCCAGCGCCGGCGATACGACGGCGTTGGCAAAGCCCGTGATCGGCACCAGCGACCCCGCCCCGGCAAAGCGCGCCAGATCGTCGTAAACGCCGAGTCCCGTCAGCAGCGCGCCGAGAAACACCAGCGTGATCGAGCACCAGGCTGCCGCCGTTTCCGGCGCTGCGCCGCAGGCTGTGTACAGGTCTGTCAGCGCCTGCCCGAGCGTGCAGATCGCGCCGCCGACCAGCCCCGCGCGCAGCAGATCGCCCCAGATGGGCGAGCGCGGCGAGAGCGAATCGACAAAGGCTGCATATTCGTCGCTGCTCATGCGCATTGTCCTCATCTCCTGCGCACAGTATGACCGCACACGCGAAAACTATGCGCTGTGTCAAAAAACATGGCCGCCGGATTTTTCCGGCGGCCGTGTTTTCGATCGGTTTCTTATTTGAATTGTGTGATCCCTTCCAGCGCCAGCAGGCGGCGCTTTGCTGCCATCCCGCCGGCATAGCCCGTGAGCGAGCCGTCCGCGCCGATGACGCGGTGGCAGGGGATGAGGATCGGCAGCGGGTTGCGGTGGTTTGCCATGCCGACGGCGCGCGCTGCCCGCGGGCTGCCGATGGCGGCGGCGATCGCACCGTAGCTGCGCGTCTCGCCGTAGGGGATCGTGCGCAGCGCCGCCCACACGCGCAGTTCGAACGCCGTGCCGCGCGGATCGAGCGGCAGGTCAAACGTGCGCCGCGTGCGTGCAAAGTATTCGCGCAGCTGTGCCTCGGCCGCGTCAAGCAGCGCCGAAGCGTCCCACGCAGCCTGCGCGCCGAAGCGGACGGCCGTGACAGCGTCCGCCGACGCGGTGAGCGTCAGCGCGCCGATGGGCGTCTCGATCGTGCGCGTGCTCACGCCTCGATCACCAGATTTTCCACGCCCGACTTTTCAAACTCGTCCATGTATTCGTCCATGCGCACGTTGAGCTCGGTCAGATCGGCGGGCTCACCGTCGAGACAGCCGAGATCGCGCCGCGCGAGCTCCTCGGCCAGAATGTCGAAAAACACGGCGTCCTCATAGTCGGCGATGGCCTCATGGATGCCGCCGTTTTCGTAAGCCTGCGAGGGGAAGATATGCCCCTGCCAGCGGGAGATGAGCGCGCTCATGCCGTTTCTGGCGCACAGCGCAAAGAGCTTCTCCTGCAGAATATCATAGTCCTCAAACCGGTCTTTCTCGCGCGTGGAGTTGAGGATCCAGTTGCCGATATAGACGAGATCCAGCAGCCGCCGGAACTCCTTGTCGGTGAGTTCAATGTTCATCTGGTCATCCCTCCCGACGGGAGCAGCGCCCCCGAAAAAATGGCTGGCATCCGCAGCGGACGGCGGCGGATGCGCTTGTGCTACCATTATAGCAAACGGTGACGGGAAATTCTACACCATTTTTCTGTTGCGAAGTTGGACAAAACAGTATATAGTAATAGAATCGCACAATTATGCAAAGGAGGCGGCGTATGCAGGTCGTTATCACGATCGAGGGCTCTCAGGCGGATGTTCTGGAGCAGGAGCCGGACGAACGGGTGCAGTTTTCGACCGACGGGGAGTATAGCTGCGTCGACGGCTGCGGTATGCTCACCTATCCCGAGAGCGAGCTGACCGGCATGGCCGGCACGATCACCACCATCACCTTTACGCCAGCAAACGCCGTGCTCAAGCGCACAGGCACTGTCACGAGCCGGATGGTTTTTGCCCCCGGCACGCGCAACACGTTTTTGTACCAGACACCGTACGGCACGAGTACGGTCGGACTGGAGACGCAGCGCTACCGCTCCACGCTCGGCGAGCGCGGCGGCGTGCTGGAGCTGCTGTACGTTGTGGATTTTGACCACGCCTGCGCCAACCGCAACCAGCTCAAGATCACCGTCAGAGAACAATAAAGATTATAGAATAGAGGGTAACTGATTATGGCCAATCGAATCGAACAGGCACGCGCCGCTGTGGATGCGTGCATCCGGGAAGCATATCTGCGCGCCGTCGCCGCGGGCGAACTGCCCGAGGGCGCGGAGATCCGCGGCAGCGTTGAGCAGCCGAAGGACACCGCCAACGGCGACTTTGCCGCAAACCATGCCATGGCGTCGGCCAAGACCATGCACATGGCGCCGCGCAAGATCGCCGAGGCGCTCATTGCGCACATGGAGCTCGGCGGCTCGTGGTTTTCCGGCGTTGAGGCGGCAGGCCCGGGCTTTTTGAACTTCCGCCTGTCCGACAAGTGGTATCAGGACGTGCTGTCCGCCGTCGAGGAGTCCGGCGCGGACTACGGCCGCGTGGACGACGGTCACGGGGAGAAAGTCATGGTGGAGTTCGTGTCCGCCAATCCCACCGGCCCGATGACGATCGGCAACGCGCGCGGCGGCGTGCTCGGTGACGCGCTCGCGTCCGTGCTCGACCGCGCGGGCTATGACGTCTGGCGCGAATTCTACGTCAATGACGCCGGCAATCAGGTCGACCTGTTCGGCAAGTCCATCGAGGCGCGCTACCTCCAGCTCATCGAGGGTGAGGACGCGGTCGAATTCCCGGACAACGGCTACCACGGCGACGACATCAAGGCGCTTGCCAAGCTCATCTACGAGCGCGACGGCGACAAGTACCTCACCGTGCCGAGCGATGAGCGCTGTGCGGCGTTTGTGGCCTTCGGTCTGCCGTACAACATCGCGCGTATGCAGCGCGATCTTGAGCGCTACCGCATCCACTTTGACCAGTGGTTCCTCGAGAGCAGTCTGCACAGCTCCGGCTACGTGACCGAGACCGTGCAGCTGCTCACGGATGCCGGTCTGACGTATGAAAAGGACGGCGCGCTCTGGCTGCGCAACACCGAGCTCGGCGCCGATAAGGACGAGGTTCTGCGCCGCTCGAATGGCTTTTATACCTACTACGCGGTCGACATCGCCTATCACCGCAATAAGTTCATCGAGCGCGGCTTTGACCGCGTCATCGATGTCTGGGGCGCTGACCATCACGGCCACGCCATCCGCTTCGCTGCGACCATGCGCGCGCCCGCGCTCGGCCTTGAGGGACGCAAGCTCGACTTCCTCATCATGCAGATGGTGCGCCTCATGCGCGGCGACGAGATCGTCAAGGTCTCCAAGCGCACCGGCAAGGCGCTCTCGCTCGCTGACCTCATGGACGAGATCGGCGTGGATGCCTGCCGCTTCTTCTTCAACGCCAAGCCGGACACGCACCTCGAGTTTGACCTCGACCTCGCCGTGCGGCAGGACAGCGAAAATCCCGTCTACTACGTCCAGTATGCGCACGCGCGCATCTGCACGCTGCTGGCTGCCATGGCGGAGAACGGCTGCACCGTGCCCGCCGCGGCGGATGTCGATGCAGCGCTGCTCTCGACGCCGCAGGAGCGTGAGCTCATCAAGCAGCTCGCCATGCTCCCGGAGGAGATCCACCTCGCCGCGCGCGATTACGATCCCAGCCGCATCAATCGCTATGTGACGGAGCTGGCCGCGCGCTTCCACCGCTTCTACAATGTCTGCCGCATCAAGGACGCAGAGCCCGTCGTGCGCGACGCCCGCCTGAAGCTGGCCGACGCGACGCGCTGCGTGCTCGAGATCGGTCTGGGCATCATCGGCGTGACCGCACCGGAAAAAATGTAATTTGTATAGCGAATAGCATACAGCAGGAAACGCCCTCCCACCGCACACGCGGGGGGGAGGGCGTTTGGTTCGTATTGAGCCGCAAACGGCAACAGCGTGCCGCCGGAGAGTGGCGACACGCTGCTGTCGAGAGAGCAAAAATAAGAAGAGAAAAGAAATCGGAAGAACGTTGAGTTAATTTATTAACTAACGTGATTATTTTATAACATATCCAGCCGCCGTTGTAAAGCAAAAAGTGCGGATTTTTGCAAAATAGGCGTTTTGTCAAGAAAATATCAACCTTGAAGTCCGCTTTTGTGCACTTTGTCGTCCGCCTATGTACCCCAGAGACAGCGCACCAGCGCTGCGGCCGTGACAAAGCCAGTCACATCGGCGGCGATGGCGGCGGGGATCGCCCAGCGGCTGCGCCGGATACCGCACGCGCCAAAATAGACCGCCAGTACATAGAACGTCGTCTCGGTTGAGCCGAGCATGACGGCGGCGGTGCGCCCGATGCGGGAATCCGCGCCGTAGGTCTGGATGATGTCGCTTGCGGCGGCCAGCGCACCGCTGCCGCTGATCGGCCGCACGAGCAGCAGCATCGCCGTCTCCGGCGGGATGCCGAGCCAAGCCAGCACGGGCGCACACAGCCGCGTGAGCGCCTCGAGCGCGCCGGATGCGCGCAGCATGCTCACCGCCGTCAGCAGCGCCACAAGCGCAGGGAAGATCCGCACCACGGTGCGCAGCCCGTCGCGCGCGCCGTCGGTCAGTGCGGAGAACACGTCCGTCCCGGTCAGCACGCCGCAGAGCCCGACTCCCGCCAGAAGCAGCGGCACGGTCAGCGTCAGCAGGTCGCTCACGGCCATATGCGCGCGAGCACCTTTCCGGTCAACAGCCCCGCCGTGACCGAGCAGAGCGAGCTCACCCACACGGCGGGCAGAATGTCGAACGGCACGGCAGCGCCCGCTGCCTCGCGCACGGCGGCGATCGTGACCGGCAGCAGCTGGATCGAGGCTGTGTTGAGCACCACCAGCAGGCACAGCTCGTCGCTGGCGGCGTCGCCGCGCAGATCGCGCGCCATTGCCTGCGCTGCGCGCACACCGGCCGGTGTCGCCGCATTGCCGAGTCCGAGCAGGTTCGCGCTCACGTTCATGCTCAGCGCATCGAGCGCCTGCGCATCGCGCGCAGTGTGCGGGAACAGCCGCCGCAGCACAGGCCGCAGCAGCCGCGACAGTCCGCCTGCGATGCCGCAGCGCCGCATGAGCTCCATCACGCCAGACCAAAGGCAGATCATACCGCCCACCGTCAGGCAAAAATCCACAGCCTGCTGCACGCCCTGCGCCGCTGCCGCACCGAGCTGCGCACCGCGTCCGGAGGCCGCGCCGAAGGCCAGCGCGACGCATATCATGCTGACCCATATCCGGGACAGTGCCATTGTGGTCGCTCCTTTCTATAAAAAAGTTTAAGTTTTCGGTGATTATTCACAAAAACATATTATGCGCAAGGAAACCAAAATATGCAAATGGTAGAAAAACGCAAATTAGCTGTGAACGTTTGTCGAATCCGTTGACATTTTGACAACCTTTGGTATAATGCAGTTGTTGAAATGAATGATTTTTGAGTCATCCTTTCCCTTATCCCATACGTATTGGAGGACACATTTATGAAATCTACCGGTATTGTTAGAAAAGTTGACGAGCTCGGCCGTATCGTGCTTCCCATTGAGCTGAGAAGAACGCTCGGCATCGAGGAGAAGGACCGCATCGAGATCTTCGTGGATGGTGAGTCCATCATCCTGCGCAAGTATCAGCCGGCCTGCATCTTCTGCGATAACGCGAAGGACATCATCAACTACAAGGGCAAGAACATCTGCCCCGACTGCATCCGCGCCATGACCGAAAAGCTCTGAGCGGAGCTGAAAAAAGTCCCCTGACCGCTGGTCAGGGGACTTTTTTGCGCCAAAAATCAAAACATTATTTTGATAGAAGATCCTGCCATCTACGCTCAGGCGTTGAGCGCCATCTGGTACAGCTCGTTTTTGCCGAAGCCGGTGTCGGCCGCGGCGAGCTTGCACGCCTCCTTGAGCGCGCGGCCCTCGCTGCGGTAGCGCGCCACGATCTCAAGCGCCTGCTCGGCCGTGACCTCGGGCTCCGAGCGCTCGGGTGCGCCGCGCAGTACGAGCACGAATTCGCCCTTCGGCGCGTTTTCGGTGAAGTGCGCCACGGCGCCGTCAAGCGTCGTGCGCAGCGTCTGCTCGTGCAGCTTTGTCAGCTCGCGCGCGAGCGTGATCTCCCGCTCACCGCCGAACGTGTCGCGCAGGTCGTTGAGTGTGCGCAGCAGCTTGTGCGGCGCTTCGTAGAAGAGCATGGTGCGCGTCTCGCCCTGCAGCCGCTGCAGGTGCTCGCGGCGGGTCTTGCCGCTCACGGCGAGAAAGCCCTCGAAGCAAAACTGCTGCGTCGGCAAGCCGGACACGGCCAGCGCGGCGATGGCGGCGCACGGGCCGGGGATGACCTGCACGTCGATGCCCTGCTCGGCGCACTGACGCACGATGTCCTCGCCGGGGTCGGAGATGGCGGGCATACCGGCGTCGGTCACGAGCGCGCACGTCTCGCCCGCGAGCAGCCGCGCGACGATCTTCTCACCGCTGGCGTACTTGTTGTGCTCGTAGTAGCTCACGCACGGCTTTTTGATCTCAAAGTGGTTGAGCAGCTTTGCGGTCACGCGCGTGTCCTCGGCGGCGATGAAGTCGGCGCTGCGCAGCGTCTCGAGTGCGCGCACGGACAGGTCGCCGAGGTTGCCGATCGGCGTGCCGACCAGATACAGTGTTCCGCTCATGGTTGCGTCCTCCTGTGATAAATTCTGCGGATCTCGTCCGAGTCCGCGCCGTCGGGCGTGCACAGCGCCAGCGGCGGTGAAACGGTGAGTCCCGGCTTTCCGCCGCGGCGCGCCTCGACCAGTACGAGGTTGGGCGCGGCGTCGGCCTTGTATGTCACGGTGCGCAGGCGCTTGGGCTCGAGCCCCGCGGCCGTGAGCGCGCACAGCAGCTCACTGAGCCGCTCCGGCCGGTGCACGAGCGCGGCCGCGCCGCCCCAGCGCGTGAGATAGGCCATGGCGGTGCAGATGTCCTGCATGGTGCAGGTGCGCTCGTCGCGCGCGTGCGCCCGCATGGGGTCGGGCGAGGTGTAGCCGCTGCCGGCGGCGAAATACGGCGGGTTTGCAACGACAAGGTCAAAGCTCCCGGCGGGGAGCAGCGTGCGGTGCGCGCGCAGGTCGGCACAGAGGATCTGCGCCCGGTCGCTCAGGCCGTTTGCTCTGATGTTGTCGCGTGCGAGCTGTGCCGCGTCCGGCTGCAGCTCGATGCCGACGGCGGTCGCCTGCTCCAGCGCACGCAGTAGCAGCACCGTCAGCACGCCCGCGCCGCAGCCGAGGTCGGCAATGCGCCGTGCGCGGCGCTGCGCCGCAAAATCGGCCAGCAGCACGCTGTCCGTGCCGAGGGCAAACCCCGCGCCGGAGCGCACAAAGCGCGGTCCGCCGGGCCACAGGTCGTCAAATTCCGGTTGGGTCATGGCGCACGCTCCTTCCGTTGCCGTCATATAGACAGAGGCGATATGCAGCTTGCATATCGCCTCATTCGTTTGCGGTGTTCTCCGAGCGGAACTTAGTCGACGGAGATCGCGCCCACCGGGCAGTTGGCAGCGCAGGTGCCGCACTCCATGCAGCTGTCCGCGTTGATGACGTACTTGCCATTGCCCTCGGAAATCGCCTCAGCCGGGCAGTTCGCAGCACAGGTGCCGCACATGACGCAATCGTCGCCAATAACAAAAGCCATTGTAATTACCTCCTATGTTTTTGACCAGACTTCTCTTCCTCTGGCATGGAGTCATTGTAGCACAAAAATCCGAAAAATCAACCGTCATTTTCGAAATTCGAAAATGTGTTCTGATTAAAACCCGGGAAGACGTGGAAATAATACAAATCAGTTTCCCGGATTCGGCACATTCCTTGCGCCGGCCGGAGGATAATAGAGGCGTATGACCGGCGAAGGAGGCAAACGATCTATGCGCGGCAGCGAAAGGTTTACACAGCGGGCATCCACGGCGATCCGCAAGGCGCACGATGCGGCGGCGGGAATGGGGCACAGTTATGTGGGCACGGAGCATATCCTGCTCGGGATCATCCGGGAGGGGGAGGGGCTCGGTGCGCGCATTCTCGAGGACAACGCGCTCACAGACTCCGTGCTCACGCGCATGGTTACGGAGACGGTCGGGCGCGGCGTACCGGGCACGCCCGAGCAGGGGCTCAGTCCCCGTGCGCGGCACGTCATCGAGCTGGCCGCCGAGGATTCCAACCGCCTCGGTCACTGCTATGTCGGCACGGAGCACCTGCTCATGGGCATCCTCCGCGAGGCGGACAGCGCCGGTGCGCGCATCCTTGTGGCGGCGGGCGGCGACCTCAACAAGATCTATACGGACATCATGGACGTCTTTGGCCGCCCGGAGTATAAGCCGCGGCCGCAGCCGGGCGCATCGCGCACGCAGCCGCGCCGTGCCGCCGAGACGAAAACGCTCGACCAGTACGGGCGCGACCTCACGGAGCTTGCCGCGGCCGGGCACATGGATCCGGTCATCGGCCGCGACCGCGAGATCGAGCGCGCCATCCAGATCCTCTCGCGCCGCAGCAAAAATAACCCCGTGCTCATCGGCGAGCCCGGTGTCGGCAAGACGGCGGTGGCTGAGGGGCTGGCGCAGCGCATCGCCGATGGCAGTGTGCCCGAGGATCTCACACGCAAGCGCATCGTGAGCGTGGATCTGACGGCCATGCTCGCGGGCACGAAGTACCGCGGCGATTTTGAAGAGCGCGTCAAATGCGTCCTGCAGGAGGTGCAGCGCTCGGGCAACGTCATCCTCTTCATCGACGAGCTGCATACGATCGTCGGCGCGGGCTCGGCCGAGGGCGCGATCGACGCGGCGAACATCCTCAAGCCCGCACTCGGGCGCGGTGAGCTGCAGATCATCGGCGCGACGACGCTTGAGGAGTACCGCAAGTATATTGAAAAGGACGCGGCGCTCGAGCGGCGCTTTCAGCCCGTGCGCATCGCAGAGCCCACACCCGAGCAGAGCCTGCAGATCCTGCGCGGTCTGCGCGAGCGGCTCGAGGCGCACCACCGCCTGCGCATCACGGACGAAGCACTTGGCAAGGCGGTCGCGCTTTCGGTGCGCTATATCGGCGACCGCTGGCTGCCGGACAAAGCCATCGACCTCGTCGATGAGGCGGCCTCGCGCGTGCGTATGCAGGCACTGGTGCAGCCTGAGCAGGTGCACGCGCTCGAGACGCAGCTTGCCGCTGCCACGGCGGAGACGGAGCACGCCGTGCGTGCGCGGGACTTTGCGCGCGCGGCCGGTCTGCGTGCGCGTGAGCAGACGCTGCGCGCACAGCTGGACACGCAGCGCAGCCGCTGGGAGCAGGCCAATTCCGGTCCCGTGCGCGCCGTGACGGGTGAGGATGTGGCCGAGATCGTCTCGCTCTGGACGGGTATCCCGGTCGCGGGCATCACATCGAGCGAGAGCCAGCAGCTGCTGCAGATGGAGGCGTCGCTGCGCCGCCGCGTCGTCGGGCAGGAGGAGGCGGTGCGCGCGGTCTCGAACGCCATCCGCCGCAGCCGTGTCGGGCTCGGCGATCCGAACCGGCCGATCGGCAGCTTTCTCTTCCTCGGACCGACCGGCGTCGGCAAGACGGAGCTCTGCCGGGCACTGGCCGAGGCGCTCTTCGGCGACGAACAGGCGCTCATCCGCGTGGATATGTCGGAGTATATGGAGCGGCACAGCGTCTCGCGGCTCATCGGTTCGCCGCCGGGGTATGTCGGACACGAGGAGGGCGGTCAGCTCACGGAGAAGGTGCGGCGCAAGCCCTATGCCGTCGTGCTCTTCGACGAGATCGAAAAGGCACACGAGGACGTCTTTAACCTCCTGCTGCAGGTGATGGAGGACGGGCAGCTCACAGACTCGCTCGGGCGCAAGGTGAACTTCCGCAACGCGGTCGTGGTCATGACCTCGAACGTCGGGGCGAAAGCCATCACCGACAGCCGCCGCAGCCTCGGCTTTGCCCAGCAGACGGGCGCGGACGCGGGGCGCACGGATGCCGAGATCCGCAGCATGGTCATGAGCGATCTGAAAAAGACGTTCCGTCCGGAGTTTCTCAACCGCGTCGATGAGATCATCGTCTTTCACAAGCTCACGCGCGCCGATACCCGCCGGATCGCGCAAAAGCTCCTCGGCACGGTCAACCGGCGCATGGAGCGCGCGGGCGTGGAGCTGCGCGTTCCGGATGCGGCGCTCGATGCGCTCTCGGCGACGGGCTACGACCCCGTGTACGGGGCGCGGCCGCTGCGCCGGGCGATCCAGAGCACGATCGCCGATCAGGCGGCGGGGATGCTGCTCGACGGCTCGCTCCGGCGCGGCGATGTGGTCACGGCGCAGGTGCGGGAAGGAAAAATTGTTTTGACGAAACTGTGTGCGCGTGGTACGATTACGTCCGAAACAGCAAACTGAACGGAGGCGTACCCCAATATGGCACAGAATATGCAGACGGAAAACAAGGCGGTCTATCTCGACCCGTTTCGTTATAATGAGTTCGAGGGCTTCAATTCCCACAACCACATCGTCGTCACCGAGGTCGGCGACGGCACCAGCGTTGTCGAGGTCAAGCTCGTGCAGGAGAGTCTCAACCCGCTCGGCATGGCGCACGGCGGGCTGATCTTCACGCTCTGCGACGTGGCGACCGGTGTCGCTGCGCGCACCGGCGGGCGCATCACCGTGACGCTCGACAGCAACATCCACTTCCTGCGTCGCGCCAAGGACACGGAAAAGCTCGTCGCGCGCGGCCGCGTGGTCAAGGAAGGCCGCACGACCGGTCTGGTCACGGCGGAGGTGTTCAATGACGAGGGCAAGCTCATTGCGACCTCGGACATGACCGTCTACTATGTGGATGAGAACACGTACACCGACCCCACGGTGCAAAAATGAGCATAAAATAAGAAAAAGAGACGTCTGCGGACGTCTCTTTTTCGTGCTTCGTTCAGCCCTCGGCGCGGATGAGCGCCGTGCCGGGGTAGTAGTGCGCGAGGATGTCGGCATAGCCGCTGCCGTGCGCCGCCATGACGTTCGCGCCGTACTGGCTCATGCCGACGCCGTGACCGCTGCCCGTGACGGTGAAGGTGAACGTTCCGCCGCCGTACGTGACGGTAAATGCCGTCGAGCGCAGGGAAAAGAGCGCACGCACCTGCGCGCCCGTGAGCGTCTCCGAGCCGACGGGGATGCTTGCCACGCGGCCGCTGTCATCGAGCACCGGCGTGCCGAACCATGTGCTCGGATCGTCGCCGAGCACACAGTCCGGATAACGGTCCAGCACGGCATCCTGCACGGCGTCGGCTGCGATCTCGGCTGTGGAGACGTAGTTCGGCACGTCCTGCGCCGTCTCCGGGGAGGACACGCTCACAAGATACGGCGCGTCGCCGCTCCAGAGTGCGGCGCTGCACTCGGTCGCCCCGGCAGACGCGGCGTGAAACACCGCGCGGATGAGCTGCCCGCCGTAGACGAGATACTGTCCGTCCGTGTCGGTGACGGCCTGCCGGATGCGCGCCATGTTGCGCGTGTAATCCTTGCCCCACTGCGCGCGCAGTGCCTCGTCGTCCTTGTGTGCGCAGCAGCAGGTGTACCGGTCGCAGACACCGGCCTCCGGATGGTTTGCAGCGCCGCCGCGCACGCGCTGGAGGATATAGGTACGCGCGGCGACGGCCTGTGCCCGCAGCGCCTCGGGCGCGAAGGAGGCAGGCATCTCGGCGGCCACCACACCGGGCAGCCAGTCGGCCATGGTCGTTTCGATGAGCGCATCGCCGCACAGCGCCGTGATAGGCGTTGCGCCGTCGGGCGCGACGGTGTCCGACACCGGCACGGACGGGACGGGCAGGGAAGCCGCCCCACCGGCGGGAGCGAGCGTGACCGCAAGCCACGGGATCAGCAGCGACAGCACCACGAGCAGCAGCGACAGCAGGAAGACCCTGCGCATCCGCACCGCCTCCTTTCTGCTGCGCGGGGCGTTTTGCGCCTTGACGCAGCGGGAAAATCAGTATAAAATAGGTCTGTTAAATATGTATTGGGACAGGTAGTTTGTTATGCGCAAAAATGCTTGGATGATCTGCTGCTGCACAGCCGTGCTGTCAGCATTCGGGATCTTTTTCCGTTGGCTGCAGGATCAGGTCTGCTTTGAGGCCGAGACCGGTCTTGCCGTGCACGGAAGCATCTGGCCGTACGTCGTCGCGCTGATGATCGTCATCGCGGCGGCGGTGCTGGCCGTGGTCTGCTTCCGGGTGAAAAACCAGCCGCACACCAGCTTTCCGGACACGTTTCCGGCGGCGTTTGCGGCGTCAAAGCGCGTGCGCGCGGTCGGCGGCGTTCTGCTCGGCGCGATGCTCGCGCTCGGCGGTCTCTGGCTGCTGCTGAGCAGCGGCACGCTCTCCGAGCCCGGTCTGCAGCGGATCCTTGCCGTGCTCGCGGTCGTGACGGGCGCGGTGTTCGCGCGCCGGATGCTTGCCCCCGGCGGACGGGAGACCGACGCCGGTGCGCTCATGTGCGTGTCTATGCCGATGGTGCTGCTCGTGTTCTGGCTGATCGTGAGCTACAAGGTCAACATCATCAACCCCACCATCTCTGCCTATGCGATCGAGATCCTGGCATTGTGCGCCGCGCTGATCGCGTTTTATGAGCTTGCGGGCTTTGCCTATGGCCGTCCGAAAGCCGTCAAGAGCATTTTTTGGAGCCAGTTTGCGGCGTTCCTGTGCATCACCGCCCTGCCGGATGACCGCACCGGCGCGCAGCAGCTCATGCTGGTCGCCATTGCGGGCATACTGCTGTTTCAGTCTTACCTGACTGCGTCCAACATCCGCCCGGTCGTGTCCGGGCCGGTCGGCGGCGCGCAATAAGCTGTGAAAAAAGCCTGCACGGTGTATGCCATGCGGGCCTTTTCATATATAGACACCGGTCGTTACCGGGGAGGAGAACATTTATGAACAATATCTTAGCCCAGCTCAACAGTGCACCTATGTACGCGATCTGCGGCGGCATCATCGCGTTCGTCGCGGCGGTGTGCGTCGTGTTCCTTGTGCGCTCGTACCGCGCGGGTCTGGCCATCGGCATGGATCCGGCACGCATGAAGCGCGCCATCACGTCGAGCGCCACGTTCTCGGTCCTGCCGAGCGTCGGCATCCTGCTCGGCGTCATCGCCCTGTCCGGCAGTCTCGGCACACCGTGGCCGTGGCTGCGCCTGTCCGTCATCGGCGCGCTGCATTATGAGACGCAGGTCGCGCAGGCTGCCGCCGAGCAGGTCGGTATGCACGCGCTGTCTGCCGCCGAGATGACGCCGCAGGCCTTTGTGACGATCGCCCTGTTGATGAGCTTTTGCATCATCTGGGGTATGCTCTTGTCCATCTTCTTCAATAAGCGCTACCTCAGGCGCCTCGGCAACGACGGGGCAAAATCCGCCTCCGGTGTCGGCTTCGGCGACAGCGCCATGACGGCCATGTTCATCGGCCTCGTCTGCGCGTACATCGGCAGCTACATCGGCGCGTTCGTGTCCGGCGAGGGGCTGTTCACCTGCATCGGTGACTGGACGCCGCTGGTGGTCGTGGCCGTGTCGGCGGCGGTGATGGCGCTGTTCGTGTATCTGGCCGAGAAGAAGAACATGGCATGGCTCGAGAGCTTTTCCATCGCCGGCAGTATGCTCATCGGCATGGCGGCGGCCGTGCTCGTGCGCCTGTAAGGAGGGGACATCATGAACGAAACCGAACGCAAAGTTTATCTGGAACAGTTTAACCGCCGCACGCACGTGCTCGGCCGCGCCGTGTGCGTGATCACGCTGGTGCTGCTTGTCGGCGCGCCGTTTCTCATCGGCACATTCCTCGGTGCGATGCCCGACCTGGGCGCTGTCGGCAAGGGCTTTTTGTCCGTCGGCGTTGTGTGGGCGGTCGCAAGCGTGGCGGAGTTTCTCATCTACACGCCCATGCTCGGCGCGGGCGGCGGCTACCTTGCCTTCATCACCGGCAACCTCATCAACATGAAGATCCCGTGCGCGGTCAACGCGCGCGACATCGCCGGCACCAAGACCGGCACTGCGGAAAACGAGATCATCTCGACGCTCTCGATCGCAACGAGCTCGCTCGTGACCATCCTTGTGCTCGCGCTCGGCGTGGCGCTGCTCGTGCCGCTGCAGCCCGTGCTGCAGAGCCCCGTGCTCCAGCCGGCGTTTGCAAACGTCGTCCCTGCGCTCTTCGGCGCGATGGCGTACCAGTACTTCCGCAAGAACATCCGCGTCGCCATTGCGCCGCTGGTCATGATGAGCGTGCTGTTCATGCTCGTCCCGTCGCTGACGGGCTCGACCAGCTTTATGATCGTTCCGAGCGGTGCACTGGCCATCGGCATCGCCTACGCACTCTACCGCAAACAGAATCAGGAGGACAAAGCGTAATGAAATTTCACCCCAGTTATCTCGCATTCGCACCGCTGGCCCCGCTGGGAGCGGCGGTGGCGCACGCCGTGCTCATGCCGAAGAAAAAATCCACCTATCAGCCGCAGCCGGATGCAGAGCGCGCCATGGTCTGCGCCGAAAAGCTCGCCGCCATGATCCGCTGCGACACCACGTCGTATGCCAACGTCTATGAGCCGGAGCGCTTTGAGCGCTTCCACGCGCAGCTTGCGCAGCTGTTCCCGCTCGTGCACGAAAAGCTCGAGCGCACGGTCATCGACGGCAACCTGCTCTTCTATTGGAGGGGCAAGGCACACGACCGACCGATCGTGCTCATGAGCCATCAGGACGTCGTGCCCGCCGAGGGCACATGGTCGCACGCACCGTTTTCCGGCGACATTGCCGACGGCAAGGTCTGGGGACGCGGTGCGTCGGATACCAAGGCCTCGCTCATGGCGTTTTTCCAGGCGGTCGAGGAGCTGCTCGCCACCGGATATGAGCCTGCCAACGACGTCTATCTCTCCTCGTCCTGCACGGAGGAGTGGGCGGGCGACGGCGCACCGAAGATCGTCGCCGAGCTCAAGCGCCGCGGTGTGCGACCGTTTCTCGTCTGTGATGAGGGCGGCGGAATCATCACCGAGCCGATCGCCGGCATCCCCGGCAACTTTGCCATGGTGGGCGTGTTTGAAAAGGGCAAGGCGGACGTGAAATTCACCGCCCGCAGCAACGGCGGTCACGCCAGCGCGCCGATGGCGAACAGCCCCATCGCGCGCCTGTCCGCGTTCGTGACGGATGTGGAAAAGCACGACCCGTTCCGCAGAAAGTTCCTTCCGGAGGTCTCGGCCATGTTCGCGCGCCTTGCGCCCTATGCGCCGTTCGGACTGCGGCTCGTGATGGGCAACCTCTGGCTGTTCCAGCCGCTGATGAAGATCGTGCTGCCGCGCGTATCGGCGCAGGCAGGCGCGATGCTGCACACGACGATCGCCTTTACGATGCAGTCTGGTGCGGACGCGTACAACGTCCTGCCGCAGGAGGCGACGCTCGGCGCGAATATGCGCTTCATCCCGCATCAGGGTGAGCGGGAGAGCCTTGCCATCATCCGCCGCCTTGCCGAAAAGCACGGTCTGGAGATGAAGGTCATCCACGCCAACGACTACTCCGAGACCGCCGACATCCACGGCGAAGCCTTCCGGCAGGTGGAGCGGGTCATCGGCGAGACATTCCCGGGGCTGCCCGTGAGCCCCTATGTCATGACCGGCGCGACCGATGCGCAGTTCTATCAGGAGATCTGCGACAACTGCCTGCGCTTTGCGCCCGTGGTCTTCGGTCCCGAGCAGATGAAGGGTATGCACGGTCTCGACGAGAACATCGAGTACAACTGCCTGCCCGGCGCGGTCGATTTCTACAAGAACCTGATCCGCGCGCAGGAGCGATAAAACCGAACACAAAAAGCAAACCGCCCCGGTTTTCACTGGGGCGGTTTGCTCAACTTGTCATAGAACCTCGTAGAGTTTGCGCCCGCAGGCGCAAAGAAGGTCCAATCATTTTCTTCGGCGACATGTGCGGCGAAGAAAATACTTCTCGGCCTGCAAACGTGCGAGCCGTCCGCCTCCGGCGGACAGCGAGTGCGCTGCAGTCAGGCCGCAAATCCCCTTGTCAAAAAGTAATACTTTTTGACAGACTCAGCAAACCGCCCCGGTGAAAACCGGGGCGGTTTGCTATGGTGCACGTTTCATTCAAACGAGATCATGTAGTAATAGACCGGCTGACCGCCGTTGACCACGTTCACGTCCGACATCGGCAGACGCCCGCCGACCAGCTCGGCTGCGTGCTGCGCGGCATCGGCCTTCACGTCCTCACCGTAGTAGATGGAGACGATGTCGGGGTCAAGATCCGTGGCGGCATCGGCGACTGCAAGCAGCACCTTGTCCAGGTCTGCGTTGCTGCCGAGCAGCGCGCCGTCCATCAGTGCCAGATACTCGCCCTTGTGGATGTCGTGCCCGTCGAAATCGGAATCACGCGCGGCATAGGTGACCTGCGCGGTGTGCACGCTCTCGATCGCGGCGCTCATCTCGGCCTCGATGACGTCCTCTGCGCTCGACGGATCGAACGAGAGCATCGCGGTGATGCCCTGCGGCACGGTCTTGGTCGGGATGACGATGACCTTCTTGTCCGACAGCGGGATGCACTGCTGGGCGGCCATGATGATGTTCTTGTTGTTCGGCAGCACGAACACGACCTCCGCCGGGGTCTTGTTGACCTCAGTGAGGATGTCCTCCGTGGAGGGGTTCATGGTCTGCCCGCCGGTGACGACGCGGTCGACGCCCAGCTCGCGGAAGAGGTTCGCCATGCCTTCGCCGGCGGACACGGCCACGACGCCGAACTGCTTTTCGGGCGCGGCGACGGCGGGCTCGCTCTCAGCCACGGCCTCGGGTGCGGCGGGGGCGTCGCTGCCGGAGAGGGCAGTGTGCTGGTTGCGCATATTTTCGATCTTCACGGTCTGGAGCGGGCCGTAGGTCAGCGCCTCGGTCAGTACCTCGCCGGGCACGTTCGTGTGCACGTGCACCTTGATGATCTCGTCGTCATCGACCACGACGACGCAGTCGCCGAGGTTGTTGAGGAACGAGCGCAGCAGCTCGGGGCTCTTGCTGTTTTCGCGCGCCACGATAAACTCCGTGCAGTAGCCGAACGTGATCTCTCCGGTGTCGAACTCGGAGAAGTCCGCGCCCTCTTTCGGCGCGGCGGTGGCAGCCGGAGCGGCCGCGGTCACGGGGGCGGCTGTGCGACCCTGCAGATAGCCGAGCATGGCGTCCATGACGAGCACGAAGCCCTCGCCGCCGGCATCGACCACGCCTGCACGGCGCAGCACGGGGTTGATGTTCTGCGTATCGGCCAGCGCCTCGCGCGCGGCGGCGAGCAGCGCCTCGAGCATGGCCTCAAAGTCCGTGCTCTCCTTGGCAAACTCCACAGCGGCCTGCGCACCCAGACGGCTGACGGTGAGGATCGTGCCCTCGGCCGGCTTCATGACGGCCTTATAGGCGGCGTCCACACCGGCGGAGACAGCGGCGGCAAACTCTGCGGCGTTGGCGTTCTCGCGGCCCTTGAGGGACTTGGCGATCCCGCGGAACAGCAGCGACAGGATGACGCCGGAGTTGCCGCGCGCGCCGCGCAGCAGGGCGCTGGCGGCGCAGTCGGCCACGGCGCCGACGGTATCGGTCTGCTTGCGGCCGAGCTCGATGGCGGCGGAGTTCATCGTCAGGCTCATGTTCGTGCCGGTGTCACCGTCCGGAACAGGGAAGACGTTGAGCTCGTTGATGCGCTGTTTGTTTTCTTCCAGTGCCGCGTTCGCACACAGGAGCATCTCCCGAAGCGCTGCGGCATCAATAATTTCTCTCAAATCTGTACACCTCCGACAGGGGGAATGAAAATGACCCGGAAGCGCGGCTCCCGGGAGGGGAAGCGATGCGAAATGTCCCTGCTCAATCGAGGAACATGGAATCCACGAACACGTCCACACGCGCAACGGGCACGCCGGTGGCCTGGTTGACCTTATAGCTGACCTCGTTGATGATACTGTGGGCAAGCGCGGAAATGTTCACGCCGTGATCGACTGCGATGTGCAGCTCGAGCGAGATGCTCCCGTCGTCGGCGAACGTGGCGTTGACGCCCTTGGACATGGATTCTCTGCGCAGAAGCTGGAACGGACCGCTGTCCTTGCTGCGGCCGACCATGCCCTTCACGCCGAAGCAACTGGTCGCGGCGTCGCCTGCAAGGTTTGTGAATACTTCGTTGGTGATGCTGATGGTGCCATTCGATTGTTCGATTTTGACCATGTAGACAGCCCCTTTCTTAACAGCAGTAATATATTATATAACAATAGACAAGAAAGCACAAGCGAAAAAACGGCGAAAAAACAGGGTCTTTTCCGTGAAAACGCCGGTTTTTCCACGGAAACTTGCATGTTTTCAATAATAACGTTTCGAAAAATGAAACACGAATTAGAAAACTATTATTTACGTTTTTTAACGGCTGTGTTATCATATTGACGTGAATGGGCTGATAGGTACCCATTGCACAAACATAGGATAACCTAAGAGAAATAGGAGATGAAGTTTATGGCAAGAAAGCTCGTTACGATGGACGGCAATAACGCTGCCGCCCACGTGTCCTACGCCTTTACGGAAGTGGCTGCCATTTACCCGATCACCCCGTCGAGCCCGATGGCCGACCTGGTCGATCAGTGGTCCGCTGCTGGCCGCAAGAACATCTTCGGCACGAAGGTCCGTGTGCAGGAAATGCAGGCAGAGTCCGGCGCAGCCGGCGCTGTCCACGGTTCGCTGAATGCCGGCGCTCTGACGACGACGTATACCGCCTCTCAGGGCCTGCTGCTCATGATCCCGAACATGTACAAGATGGCAGGTGAGCTGCTTCCGGCCGTTTTCCACGTGACGGCGCGCGCACTCGCTTCGCACACCCTGTCCATCTTCGGTGACCAGTCCGACGTCATGGCCTGCCGTCAGACCGGCTTTGCCATGCTCGCCGAGGGCAACGTGCAGGAAGTCATGGACCTGTCCCCCGTGGCACATCTGGCTGCCATCAAGGGCCGCGTTCCGTTCCTGAACTTCTTCGACGGCTTCCGTACCTCGCACGAGATCCAGAAGATCGCCGTCTGGGATTATGATGATCTGGCTGATATGGTGGACATGGATGCGGTCAATGCCTTCCGTCAGCGCGGTCTGAACCCGCAGCATCCGCAGATGCGCGGCAGCCATGAAAACGGCGACATCTTCTTCCAGAACCGTGAGGCGTCCAACAAGTACTACGACGCCGTGCCGGAGCTGGTCGAGGAGTACATGGCGAAGATCAATGCCAAGATCGGCACCAACTACCAGCTGTTCAACTACTATGGCGCTCCGGATGCTGACCGTGTCATCATCTCCATGGGCTCCATCTGCGACGTGGCTGAGGAGGTCATCGACTACCTCAACGCCCACGGCGAGAAGGTCGGCCTCGTGAAGGTCCGCCTGTACCGTCCGTTCCGTGCCGACAAGCTCATCGCGGCCATCCCGGCGACCTGCAAGAAGATCGCGGTGCTCGACCGCACGAAGGAGCCCGGCGCACAGGGCGAGCCCCTGTACCTCGACGTCGTCACCGCGCTGGCCAACGCCGGCCGCAATGACATCGTCGTCACCGGCGGCCGCTACGGCCTCGGCTCCAAGGATACCCCGCCGTCCTCCGTGTTCGCGGTCTACGAGGAGCTCAAGAGCGAGAACCCGAAGCGTCAGTTCACCATCGGCATCGTTGACGACGTGACCAACCTCTCCCTGCCGGAGACGGACGCGCCCGACACCTCCGCCGAGGGCACCATCGCCTGCAAGTTCTGGGGTCTCGGCGGTGACGGCACTGTCGGCGCCAACAAGAACTCCATCAAGATCATCGGCGACCACACCGATAAGTTCGTGCAGGCCTACTTCCAGTATGACTCCAAGAAGACCGGCGGCGTGACCATCAGCCACCTGCGCTTCGGCGATCACGAGATCAAGAGCCCGTACTACATCAACAAGGCTGACTTCGTCGCCTGCCACAACCCGAGCTACATCACCAAGGGCTTCAAGATGGTTCAGGACGTCAAGCCCGGCGGTGTGTTCATGATCAACTGCGAGTGGACGCCTGAGGAGCTCAGCCACCATCTGGACGCCTCCGCCAAGCGTTACATTGCTAAGAACAACATCCAGCTCTACACGATCAACGCCATTGACCTGGCCATCCAGATCGGCATGGGCAAGCGCAACAACACCATCCTGCAGTCTGCGTTCTTCTCCCTGGCGAAGATCATGCCGGAAGAGGACGCCATCCGCTACATGAAGGAGAAGGCCAAGGCCTCCTACATGAAGAAGGGCGAGGACGTGGTCGAGATGAACTACAAGGCCATCGACCTCGGCGCGACCGCGTATGTGAAGATCGACGTCCCGGCCGACTGGGCCAACGCCGTGGACGATGCGCCCGCCAAGGAGCTGACCGGCCGTCCGGCCACCGTCAAGATGGTGCGCGACATTCTCACCCCGGTCGACAAGATGGACGGCGACAGCCTGCCTGTCTCCGCGTTCGTTGATCACGCCGACGGCACGTTCGAGCTCGGCGCCTCCGCGTATGAGAAGCGCGGCGTGGCCGTCTCCGTGCCCGAGTGGGACAGCACCAAGTGCATCCAGTGCAACCAGTGCGCCTATGTCTGCCCGCATGCGACCATCCGCCCGTTCGCGCTCACTGCCGACGAGCTGGCCGCCGCGCCCGCGCAGACCAAGGCTGTCGACTTCAAGGTCGGCGCCGGCAAGGGCGTTTACAAGTTCTCCATGGCTATCTCCCCGCTCGACTGCATGGGCTGCGGCGTCTGCACGCACGTCTGCCCGGTCGGCGCGCTGACGATGCAGCCGCTGGAGGGTCAGGAAGCGCAGCAGCCCGTGTTCGACTACATGGTCTCCGCTGTTGCCGAGAAGAAGGAGCTACAGGACTTCACCGTCAAGGGAAGCCAGTTCCGTCAGCCCATGCTCGAGTTCTCCGGCTCCTGCGCCGGCTGCGCCGAGACGAGCTATGCCCGCCTGATCACGCAGCTGTTCGGCGATCACATGATGATCTCCAACGCGACCGGCTGCTCGTCCATCTGGGGCGGCCCGGCTGCCACCAGCCCGTACACCGTCAACAAGGAAGGCAAGGGTCCCGCCTGGGCCAACTCCCTGTTCGAGGATAACGCGGAGCATGGTCTCGGTATGTACCTCGGCCAGAAGAAGATCCGCGACGATCTCGCGGAGGACATCCGCTACATCGCCGAAAACGGCAAGGATCCGGCGAAGGTCGCCGCTGCCAAGAAGTACCTCGAGACCTACAACGACGGTGAGGCCAACCAGACCGCCACGGCCGAGTTCCTCGCTGTGATGGAGGCCAAGCCCGCCTGTGACTGCGAGCGCTACCAGCGCATCATGGCCGGCAAGGACTTCCTCAACAAGAAGAGCTGCTGGATCTTCGGCGGCGACGGCTGGGCATACGACATCGGCTTCGGCGGTCTGGACCATGTCCTGGCGCAGGACGAGGACGTGAACGTGTTCGTCTTCAACACCGAGGTCTACTCCAACACCGGCGGACAGGCGTCCAAGGCCTCCAACATCGGCCAGGTCGCGCAGTTCGCGGCTGCCGGTAAGGAGCTCAAGAGCAAGAGCCTTGCCGAGATCGCCATGAGCTACGGCTACATCTATGTGGCGCAGGTCGCCATGGGCGCAAACCCGGCGCAGACCATCAAGGCCATCAAGGAAGCGGAAGCTTACCCCGGCCCGTCCCTGATCATCGGCTACGCTCCCTGCGAGATGCACAGCATCAAGAAGGGCGGCATGACCAACTGCCAGGGCGAGATGAAGCGCGCGGTCGACTGCGGCTACTGGAACCTGTTCCGCTACGATCCGTCTGCCGAGAAGCCCTTCGCGCTCGACAGCAAGGAGCCGGCCGACGGCTACCGTGACTTCCTCATGAACGAGGCACGTTACGCCCGCCTGACCAACGAGTTCCCGGATCGTGCTGAGGAGCTGTTCGCCAAGTCCGAGGCGAATGCCAAGGCGCGCTACGAGCACCTGCTCAAGCTCAAGAAGCTCTACGACGAGGCATAAACCATCTTCCACCTACGCAGGCGGGGCTGATCTCAGCCCCGCCTTTTTGCGCTTTTTGCACAAACGGGCACGCTCCTTTTTTGAGGTGCCTGCCCAAGATCCCGCCTGACGGAACGTGTTGAAAACCGGCGGGATACGGCGTATACTAAACGTCAGATATCCGCAACCGATCATATACGAAAGGGGAGACCGCCATTTGAATACGGACACCTATCAGAGCGCGCTCGAATCGACGAAAGACAGCATCGAAGATGTGAACAAAGCCATCGGCATCAGCCTCGGCAGCCTCACGCTGGAAAAACTCATCGCCTCCGCCATCACGCTCGTGATCTGCATTCTGGTCATCTGGATCATTATGCGCATCGCGCGGCGCATCTCGGCGCACTCGCGCCTGTCTGAGAGCTTGAGCAGGTTCATCCTCAAGGTGCTCAAGATCACGCTGGAATTCATGGCGATCCTCATCGTGGCCGACAGCCTCGGCTTTAACGTCACGGCGCTGCTGGCCGTGTTCAGCCTGCTCGGCTTGGCTCTGTCGCTCTCGGTGCAAAACTGCCTGTCGAATGCCATGAGCGGCATCACCATCCTGCTCACGCGGCCGTTCGAGGACGGCGATTTCATCGAGGCCGGAACCGTCAGCGGCACGGTGCGCGACATCGGGCTCATCTACACGCAGCTTTGCACGATCGATAATAAGGACATCTATGTGCCGAACAGTGACCTGTCGGCGTCCAAGATCGTCAACTACAGCCGCGAGCCGCAGCGCCGCGTGGATCTCACCTTCGGCGCGGACTATACCTGCCGCCCGGAGCAGGTGAAGGCTGCGCTGCACAACGCCGTCTCGCTCGTGCCCGGCATCCTGCCTGAGCCCGAACCGTTCGTGCGTGTATCCGGCTACGGTGAGAGCAACATCGACTACACCGTGCGCGTCTGGTGCAAGACGGCCGATTACTGGACGGTGTACTATGACCTCATGGAGGCCGTCGGCGCGGCGTTTGACGCCCACGGAGTGTCCATGTCCTATCCGCAGATGAACGTGCACGTGCTCGACACACCGAAAAGTGCAAAAAAAGATTGACTTTCCCATATTTTCAGGTATAATAATATGGCCTGTGTGTTGACACGGGTGATCCTTGCTCTCATTTGAGATGAGGGCCATTAGACCAGAAGGAGGTGCAACTGAAATGGCAAAAACCACCGAAAAGTACGAACTGATGTACATCATCAACCCCAACCTGTCGGAGGAAGAGACTGCAGCAGTCGTCGAGAAGTTCAAGGCGCTTGTCGAGCAGAACGGCACGCTGGAGGAGATGGAGGAGATGGGTAAGCGCAAGCTCGCTTACGAGATCAACTACATTTCTGAGGGCTACTACGTGCTCGTCAAGTTCACCAGCGCGCCGGAGTTCCCGGCCGAGCTGGATCGTGTGCTGGGCATCACGGACGGTATTCTCCGCTCCCTGATCACCCGTCGCCCGGAATAAGGAGGCGCGGCAATGCTGAATCACATTGTGCTCATGGGCCGTCTGACCCGTGACCCCGAGCTTCGTTATACCCAGTCCCAGATCCCCGTTGCGTCGTTTTCGCTTGCGGTCGACCGTGATTTCGGCGGTCGTGACGGCGGCGAGCGGCAGACGGACTTCATCGACATTGTCGCGTGGAGAAGCACGGCGGAGTTCGTCTCCAAGTACTTCACCAAGGGCAGCATGGCCGTTGTGAGCGGCCGCCTGCAGATCCGCGATTGGACCGACCGTGAAGGCGGCAAGCGCCGCAGCGCGGAGGTCGTGGCGGACAATGTCTACTTCGGCGAGAGCAAGCGCCGCGACGGCGGCGACACGTCTCGCCCGGCAGCGCCGAGCGCATCGGCACCGGCTCACCGCGGCAGCTATGGCGGATATGACAATGTCCCCCAGGGCGGCAGCGCGTTTTCCGAGCTGGACGACGATGACGGCGACCTGCCGTTCTGATTTTGATAAAGGAGGATTACAGTCTTGGCTTTTGACAGAGATAAGAGCAAGAACCGCAAACGCAGAAAAGTTTGCCAGTTCTGTGTTGACAAGTGCACTTATATCGACTACAAAGACACCGCGAAGCTTCGCCGCTTCCTGTCCGAGCGCAGCAAGATCCTGCCGCGCCGCACGACCGGTACCTGCGCGATGCACCAGCGCGAGCTCACCGAGGCCATCAAGAGAGCGCGTCAGATCGCCCTCCTGCCGTACGTGACCGACTAAGTTTTTGTTCACAGATGCAAACCTGCCCCCATCGCACGATGGGGGCAGGTTTTTTTCGTTGTGCAGTTTTCAGCTTTCGAGATGCAGCGGGATCTTTTCCACCTGCGCGATGCATGCGACCATGGCGCGGATCTGCGGCGTGAGCACCTTGTCGCGGTGATGCACCAGCTGGCTCCACTGCTCCATGTGGCAGTCCGTGACCGGCAGGATGGCAAGCTTCCCCTCTTCCGCGCGGCGGCGCGCCGTGTAGCGCGGCAGCACGGACAGGTACGGGCTGCGCTCGAGCAGCTGCATGACCATGCTCGTGCTCTCCAGCTCCAGAAACGGACGGATCGTCAGCTTCTGGTGCGCAAGCTCCACATCAAACTGATGGCGGTAGCTGTTGGTCTGCGGCATGAGCACGAACGGCTCGTCCACGAGATCGGCCAGCTTGAGCTGCTTTGCCGAAGCGAAGCGGTGCTTGGGACTGGCGACGATGACAATGTCCTGCGGGCACTCAAAGAGCTTGATGCGCTGCGCGTCGTAGCCCATGTCGTCGAGCGTATAGATCAGGTCGACCTCGTTGTGCATGAGCATATCCGAGAGCGTCTTTGTGTCGCTCTCGATCAACTGCGTGTTCACGTGCGGACAGCGCTCATGATACAGCGGCAGGATCTCCCCGAAGCTGGCCGTCATGATCGACTCAATCGTGCCGATGCGCAGTGTGCCGGTCAGGTCGCGCTCCTCGACCGTGAACGACACGGCGCGCGCAGCAGCCGACACAACATCGCGCGCATAGGGGATGAACTCCTGCCCGTAGTGGGTGATGGATACCGTTTTGCCGATGCGATCGAACAGACGCACGCCCAGCTCATTTTCAAGCTGCTGAACCTGCACCGTGACTGCGGACTGGGAATACCCCAGGGATTCCGCGGCCTTGGAGAAGCTCTGCAGCTGTGCGACCTTTAGAAATGTGGTCAGCAAACGAAGTTCCATAGGCAATGCCTCCTTATTCCGAATTGGATCCGTTTTTTTCTCAATCCTATAATACGGCGCAAATCCATCCTGCGTCAAGCATAAATTCCGATATTCGACACGGGGCAGGTATAGATTGACGATTATTTATCACATTTTTGAAAGAACATTATTATTTTTTTGAATTGCATTAAAATCGAAAAATGGAATATTCGAAATTGTGAATTTTACAACACACACATTCTGTGCTATTCTGACATCGTAAACAGGGGATCAGAAGCCCCCGGAAGCAATCCTTTCAGGAGGGAATCGTTATGAAAGACATCTTGCTGAATGTTTTGGCTTTTGTTGCGTTTCTCGCGGTCGAGATCATCGCTGTTGCTTTTATGAGCACGTATCCCGCGGGTTCGGCTGCCATGGTGCTGCTGGGACTGCTGGCGCTCGTGATCGGCGCAATGTACACGGCTCTGCTCGGCAGAGACATCACGAGTATCAAGCTTTGAGATACCATTTGATTTGCTATCTATCATTCGTTTCTGTTTTTTCTCCTTGGTTTCCGGGAGTAACCGCCTCCCGGTGACCACCCCCCAACGTGTGGTTTCCTGCACGTAAAAAATCTCCTCCCGTTAACCGCCGGGAGGAGATTTTTTTCTGTTTCCGCGCCCGGATGTGGGATTTACAACGCCGCTTTGCTGTGGTACACTGAGAGCAGTCTGAATATTGCGATATTGCGCAGTCTTCGCCGCTTCGGGCGGCAGGGGAAATGGGGTGCAAAGCCCCGCGAGTCGGTCACTGTGAAGCCGCCGCACGGCGGATGAGTCAGGATACCCGAAGGCTGCAGGCGTTTCCGCTGGAACCGGAAGCTGCGGGGCTGAACGAAGCAATTTCGTTCGGCCGGTTTTGCTGCATCTGTCTGCCGGTCCCGGCGGCCAGAATTTTTGTTTCAGGAGGAACGTACATGAAAAAACGGTTTCTGTCGCTGCTGCTGGTGCTGGTGCTGATCATGAGCCTCATGCCGGCGGCGCTGGCTGCGGATGCAGGCGAAGCCCAGCCCAAGACGATCAGCGTCACCTTCCGGCTGCACACGGATACGGATGAGTGGATCGCGCCGACCGAGGTCAGCGATCTGCCGGAGGGCACGACGGTGTTCACCGTGTTCCAGAAGGTGCTGGCCGATAAGGGCTACACATTTGAATACCACGAGCAGTACTGCTATGTGCAGGCGATCACCGCGCCCGACGGCACGCGTCTGGCCGAGTTTGGCAAGGGTAAGAATTCCGGCTGGCTGTTTCGCGTCAACAATGACTTTGCAGACGTCGGCATGAACGATTTCGTGCTTATGGACGGCGATGAGATCGAGGTGCTCTATACCGCTGATTACGCGAAGGAGCCCGGCATGTCGCTGCCGTACACCGACGTGTCGTGGGATCACTGGGCGTACACCGCCATCAAGCGCATGTATACCCGCGGCCTCATGGTCGGCGTGAACGCGACGACCTTCGCGCCGAGTCAGGAGCTGACCCGCGCGATGCTTGCGGTCACTCTCTATGCCAGAGCCGGTGCGCCGGAGGTCAAGGCGGCGAGCACCTTCACCGATGTTCCGACCGGTGCGTGGTACACCAACGCCGTCATCTGGGCGGCGGAAAACGGCATCGTCTCCGGCTTCGGCGACGGTACGTTCCGCCCGAACGCTGCGGTTACGCGCGCACAGGCGGCCGTGATGGTCTGCGCCTTTGCCGCCTTCACGCAGGACGACGTGACGGTGCGCGCAGACCTCTCCGGCTACAGCGACGCCGGTCAGATCCCGTCCTGGGCGCAGGACGCGATGCAGTGGGCGAATGCGCGCGGCCTTATGGTCGGCCGCGACAGCAGCCACCTCGCGCCGAACGGCGGTGCGACCCGCGCCGAGATGGCCACCATCCTCAGCGCGTACATCCGCAAATAACAGACGAACGCACAACACCCCCGGGCTGCGGCCCGGGGGTGTTGTGCGTTCGGAAAAAAGATTTACAACCTTGCTGCGCTGTGCTACACTGAAAACACAACTGTACATTGCGCAGCCTTCGCCGCTTCGGGCGGCAGGGGGAATGCGGGTGCAAAGCCCCGCGAGTCGGTCACTGTGAAGCCGCCGGATGGCGGATAAGTCAGAATACCTGAAGGCTGCAGGCATTTCCGCCGGAACCGGAAGCTGCATGGCTGAACGAAGCAATTTCGTTCGGCTGGTTTTGCTGCATCTGTCTGCCGGTCCCGGCGGGCAGATTTTTTCATTCAGGAGGGAAACACATGAAAAAACGGTTACTGTCCCTGCTGCTGGTGCTGGCAATGATGTTCAGCCTCATGCCGGCGGCACTGGCGGCGGACAAGCCGAGCTTCCAGAGCTTCTTTGAAAGCGTCCCGGCCAACGCCGAGACGGAGCCCGGCTCCCCGAACAGCACGAACAAATGGAAAGTGGCCTCGTTGAACGGGGACTATGTGCTCAAGTCCGGCGGAGCCGGAAAAAGCAGAGCCAGCAGCACCCTGCAGTTGACCTTTACCGCAGACGCAGAGCTCACATTTGAGTACAAAGTCTCGTCCGAGCCCAAGTACGACTGCTTCACCATTACCTATGACGGGGCAGAAAAGGTCAAAGAGAGCGGCGACCTCGGCTGGAAGACCTACACGCTCTCGGCCGAGTCCGGCAAGGTGCTGACGCTGACCTATGCAAAGGACGGCAGCGGCGACAAGTTCGACGACTGCGTCTATGTCCGCAACTTCACGGCGGGCGAGGCCACGGTCGTCACCTTCCACGCCAACGGCGGCGTGGGCGCCGACTACACGCAGAATTTCTACGGTCAGGCCGCGCTCAAGCTCAACACCTTCACGAAGGCGGACGGCGTGTTCGCCGGCTGGGCGACAACACCGGACGGGGAAGTCGCTTACACCGATGGCGCGAAGCTCAACCCCACGGAGGCGATGGATCTCTACGCCGTCTGGACGCCGGCGTACACCGTCACCTTTGCCTATAACGACGGCACAACAGCCGACACCACGGTCGCCATCGCGCGCGACACGGCCATCGGCGCCGGCGCCATCCCGCAGCCGACGCGCACCGGCTATACGTTCGGCGGCTGGTTCGCCGGCGACACCGCGCTGACGGCGGACACGGTCATTGCGGCCGACACGACCTATACGGCCACGTGGACGGCCAACACCTACACCGTGCAGTACCTGCCCAATGGCGGCACGGGCGAGATGGCCGCGCAGACCTTCACCTATGACGCCGAGCAGGCGCTGACGGCCAACGCCTTCACCCGCGCGGGCTACGACTTCCGCGGCTGGAACACCTCTGCTTCCGGCAGCAGCGTGCAGTATACCGACGGCGCGGCCGTCAAGAACCTGAGCGCGGAGAGCAACGCTGTCGTGAAGCTCTACGCCGTCTGGGCCGGTCAGCCGGTGCCGGTGACGGTGGATCGCAACGACGGCTCCGAGCCGACCGTGCGCACCGGCGTCGTGGGCTATAACTATAACTACATCTACGAAAACGGCAGCGCCCGCTACAACCAGATCCCCGATCCCACCCGCACGGGCTACATCTTCCTCGGCTGGTTCGACGCGCCGGAGGGCGGCACGGAGATCACCAACCAGACCAAGTTCGCCGACGCCACGCCCGTGACGCTCTATGCGCACTGGCAGGAGGGCATCACCGTCCATTTTGACGGCAACGGCTACAAGGGCACGATCTCGGACAAGACCGTGCGCAAGGATGCCGTCGGCAAGAATCTGCCCTACCTGTCGGAGTACAGCTACCCGGCCAACAAGGCGCTCGACGGCTGGTATACCGCCCAAGAGGGCGGCGAGCGCGTGACGCAGGACACGGTCTTCACCGAATCCGAGATCACGCTCTATGCCCACTGGAGAGACTATCAGTATCAGATCGAATTTAACGTTCGATACAGCGACAAGAGCAGCGTGACCGGCGAGATGGCCACCGTGGCCGTCCCGTTCGGCGTGGACTACAAACTGCCTGCCTGCACGTTCCAGCGCGAGGGCTACAAGTTTGCCGGCTGGAGCGAGTCGTCTTATGGCACGGCGGTCAAGTATGCCGATCAGGCGACCATCCACCGTGATTTTGAAGACGACGACTGGGGCGACGGCAGCGAAGACAACGAGATCTACAAGCTCTATGCCGTCTGGACGAAGGATGCTTTCGGCATCGCGTTTGACGCGGTAGCAGCCGCGCTGCCGGCCGACGGCACCATCCGCACCGCGGATGCGCTCACGCTGCCCACGAGCGGTGACGGCTATACGATCACCTATACCAGCAGCGCCCCGGCGGTGCTGGCTGCCGACGGCACGGTCACGCTGCCGGCCTCCGGCGTGCAGACCGTGACGCTCACCGCCACGGTTACGGACACCGACGGCACGGCAAAGACGCGCGACTATACGCTCACGGTCTATTCGGCTACGGCCGCCGCGGCCGAGGCGCGCCTTGCGCAGGCGGCGCAGACGCTGGGCAAAACGTTTGAGCCGGCCTACGGCAAGGATACGAACGCGGCCGACGCCCTTGCCGCGCTGCTGGCGTCCAAGGGCTACGACGATGTGACCGTCACGGTCAAGGCCGCCGCGGGCGACGCGAAGGCCTCCATTGACGCCGACGGCACGATCCATTATTACTTCGATGCCGGCATGAGCAGCCGCAGCAGCTATTTCTACGCGACGTTTGTCCTCAGTCTGGACGGCACCAGCGTGGAAAAAGAAGTCTATGTGCACATCACCTGGGATCTGGCGCGCGCGCAGGCCGTGCTGCAGGCGGAGCTGGATCGCATCACGCTCCCGACCGAGCCGGTCACGTCTCTGACGCTGCCGCGCTACCCGGTCAAGGAAGGCATCGATCCGTCGCAGGTCGATTACAGCAAGTACGACAACTTCAACACCTGGGCGACCGTCACCTGGACGAGCGCCAACGACCAGATCGTCAAGGTCGGCTCGGCACCCTACACGCCGTACTACGCGCCCTACGCCACGACGCTCACCCGCACCGCGGCAGACCAGCAGGTGACGCTCACGGCGTCCATCGTCTGCAACAGCATTGAGGGACTGACGCTGACGAAGACCTTTACCGTGACGGTGGCCGCCTCGCAGGAATCGCAGGCGACGCTGCGCGAGCAGCTTCAGGCCAAGCTCGACGCGGGCTTTGCATCCTACGGCGGCCTGCGCGATGCCGTGACGGGCCTGCCCCTCACGCAGCGCGACGGCAAGTACATCGCAGCCAACGACATCCACTTCCCGAACACGCGCGATTTCGGCGTGGACGGCAAGTATACCCCGGTCATCATCACGAGCAGCGATGCCGACACCATCGTGCCCCCCGGCGTGAACAACGCCGCGCGCGTGGAGGTCTACCGTCCGCTGCCCGGCGAGGCTGCCAAGGACGTCACCGTCACCGTGACGATCAAGGATAAGGAGACCGGCATCGCCGTCTCGCGCGATTTTGTCATCGCCGTCCAGCCGCTCACGCAGCAGGAGATCGACGCGGAGCTCGCGCTCATGGCCGAGGTCAAGGCGCATTACTTTGACGGCATCCGCAATGGCAACACCGATCCCGAGCACATCACCGGCAACCTGCACGCCTTCCGCGAGGCGTATCTGAACGCCGACGGCCAGCTCGTCTGGGTGTACGACGTTGACGATCAGGCCAACCACGGCATCGTCCCCTCGGAGCTGCCGGGCTGGCAGGCCAGCGAGCGGTGGCGCCTGTTCCGCTCGACGAATCCGGCCGTCATCAGCCACGAAAACCTGCTCGTAACGCGCGCGACGGAGCATAAGGCCGTCACGATTGTCAGCGAGCTCTCGAGTGAGACGCTCGGCAAGTATGCCGCGCGCTACCCGGACAATGCCGACTTCCAGGCGCTGAGCCATCAGGCCGTTTCCGCGCGCCTGATCGTGCGCGGCACCGCACCCACGAGCGACGAGCCGCAGGTCACGACCAGCACCGTCACCTTCCAACTGCACACGGACACCGAAATGTGGATCCAGCCGACCGTCGTCTACGACCAGCCCGAGGGCACGACGGCGATGGACGTGTTCCGGCAGGTGCTCACGGCCAACGGCTACAGCTATGAGGCGAAGGGAAGCTATGTGCAGGCCGTCATCAAGCCGGACGGCACGAAAGTGGCCGAGTTCAGCAAGGGGCCGAATTCCGGCTGGGTCTTTCGCGTCAACGGGGAGTTCCCGGACGTTGCCATGCAAGACTGCCAGCTCTCGGACGGCGACGTGATCGAGGTGTTCTTCACCGCCAACTATATGGATGAGCCGGGAATGTTCCTGCCGTTCACGGACGTGACGAACCACTGGGCATACAGCGCCATCAAGCGCGTGTATACCCGCGGCCTCATGGTCGGCATGGACGAGAAGACCTTTGCACCGAATCAGCAGGTGAGCCGCGCGATGCTCGCGGTGATCCTCTATGCGATGGCGGATAAGCCGGAGGTCACGGGTGAGAGCCCGTTCACAGATGTTCCGGCCGGTGCGTGGTACACCGACGCCATCGTCTGGGCGGCGGAAAACGGGATCGTCTCCGGCTTCGGCGACGGTACGTTCCGCCCGAACGCTGCGATCACGCGCGCGCAGGCAGCCGTCATGCTCTATGGCTATGCGGCCTTCACCGGCGCGGATGTGACGGTGCGCGCAGACCTTTCCGCCTACAGCGACGCCGGTCAGATCCCGTCCTGGGCGCAGGACGCGATGCAGTGGGCGAATGCGCGCGGCCTTATGGTCGGCCGTGACAGCAGCCACCTCGCGCCGGACGGCGGTGCGACCCGCGCCGAGATGGCCGCCATCCTCAGCGCATACATCGGAAAGTAACACGAAAAAGCCGAACCCCCCGAACAACTGTTCGGGGGGCTTCGCGCGCTATGGGAAGAAGGGAATGGGGGAACGGGGAAGAAGGAAGGTTATTCTCCGGGGTGCGCCGCGGTTCGCGGCGGCCTGTGCCTGCCGCCGCTGCACCGTTGACTTGATATTAGTATAACAAAAAATGAGCGCCGCACAAGCCCGGAGGGGGGATATTTTTTCGGAAAAAACCACACAATATACAAATGCTTGTCCCGGTTGACGTGCGCACGCTTTGGCGGTACAATAGCAGCACGAATCAGAAAGGATGACTGCCATGTACAACGGTTATTATTATGGCTTTGATATGACGTATCTGGTGCTGGTCGTGCCGGCGCTGCTCATCGCGCTCATCGCGCAGATCCAGGTCAAGAGCGCGTTTTCGCGCTATGCCGGTGTGCGCTGCACGAGCGGGCTGACCGGCGCACAGGCGGCGCAGCGCATCCTGCAGGCAAACGGCATCACCGACGTGCGCATCGAGCACATCTCCGGCAAGCTCACCGACCATTTTGACCCGCAGGCAAAGGTCATTCGCCTCTCGGACGAGGTGTATGGCGTCGCGTCGATCGCGGCTGTCGGCGTCGCGGCGCACGAGGCGGGACACGCCGTGCAGTATGCGACCGATTACGCGCCCATCCGCATCCGCGCGGCCATCATCCCGGCCACGCGCATCGGCTCGAATCTCTCGTGGCCGCTGCTCATTGCGGGGCTGATCTTCAACTGGACGGCGCTCGTCTGGGCGGGCATCTTGCTCTTCGGCCTTGTGACGGTGTTCCAGCTGGCAACGCTGCCGGTGGAGTTCAACGCCTCGCGCCGCGCGCTGGCGGCGATCGAGTCGCGCAACCTGCTCACGGACGATGAGCTGCGCGGCGCGCGCAGCGTGCTGCGGGCAGCCGCCATGACGTATGTCGCGGCGCTGCTGGTGTCGTTCGCGCAGCTGCTGCGGCTGATCATTCTCTACGGCAACCGCCGCCGGGATTGACACCGCCGTTGCAATCGGCGGCAAAGTATCGTAAAATAGCAGGTACGAACGGTACCTGCTATTTTCTTTTTGAGGTGATCGTATGCATCGTATTTTTATCGTGGAGGATGACGCGGCCATCGCCGCCGCGCTGCAAAAGCACCTGACGACGTGGGGCTTTGACGTGCGCTGCGCGGAGGATTTTCGCAACGTGCTCGCCGAGTGCACGGCGTTCGATCCGCAGCTCGTGCTGCTGGACATCACGCTCCCGTTTTATAACGGCTACCACTGGTGTCAGGAGCTGCGGCGCGTGTCGAACGTGCCGGTCGTGTTCATCTCCTCGGCGTCGGACAATATGAACATCGTCATGGCCATGAACATGGGCGGGGATGATTTCATCGCCAAGCCCTTTGATCTGAACGTGCTGCTGGCAAAGATCCAGGCGATCTTGCGCCGCACGTATGATTTTGCCGCGCCAGCGCCCACGCTCGAGCACCGCGGCGCCGTGCTCAACACGGCGGATGCGAGCCTGACGTATCAGGGGCAGCGCATCGAGCTGACAAAAAACGATTACCGCATCCTGCAGACGCTTCTGGAGCACAAGGGCAGCGTCGTCAGCCGCGAGACGCTCATGGAAAAGCTCTGGGAGACGGACAGCTTTGTGGATGAAAACACGCTCACGGTCAACATTGCCCGCCTGCGCCGCAAGCTGGAGGCCGCCGGTTTGCCGGATTATATCACGACGAAAAAAGGCCTCGGCTATCTCATCGAGTGAGGGGGACGGGGTATGTTTGGTGCCTATGTGCGGGAAAACCGCAAGACTGTGATCGCGCTCGCGGTCTGCACGGCCGTGTTTGCGCTGATCTTCTGGCTCTACCGGCTGCCGCTGGGCGCGGTGGGGTACGCGGCGCTCGTGTGCCTGTTTTTGCTGCTGATCTGGTTTGCGGTCGATTACCGGCGCTTTGCCGCGCGCCTGCGCCTGCTGCGGCGGTTGGAGCAGGAGATCACGCTCAGCACCGAGCAGCTGCCCGAGCCGGACGGTGCGCTCGAGGCGCAGTATCAGGCGCTCGTGCGCGCGCTCGATGCCGACCGCCGCGCGCAGCTGACGCGCAGCCAGCAGGGATATCAGGACTTAGTTGAGTACTACACCGTCTGGGCACACCAGATCAAGACGCCCATCGCCGCCATGCGCCTGCTGCTGCAGGGTGCGGACACGGACGAGCAGCGCGCGCTGCTCGAGCAGGTGCAGAGCGTGGAGCAATATGTGGAGATGGTGCTCGGCTATCTGCGGCTCGAGAGCCCGTCGTCGGACTATGTCATCCGCAACTACGCGCTCGACGATATCGTCCGGCAGGCGGTGCGCAAGTATGCCTCGCAGTTCATCCGGCGCAAGCTGCGTCTGGAGTATACGCCGCTGAACGTCAGCGTCATCACGGATGAGAAGTGGCTGCTGTTCGTCATCGAGCAGGTGCTCTCCAACGCCCTCAAGTATACGCGCAGCGGCTCGGTCTCCATCACGCTCGAAGCGCCGAAGACGCTGTGCATCCGCGACACGGGCATCGGCATCGCGCCCGAGGATCTGCCGCGCGTGTTTGAAAAGGGCTACACCGGCAGCAACGGCCGCACGGATAAGCGCGCGACCGGCATCGGTCTGTACCTCTGCCGGCGCATCCTTGCAAAGCTCGGTCACTCGATCACCATCGTCTCGACGCCCGGCGTGGGCACGACGGTGCGCATCGGACTCGAGCAGGACGCGCTCGAGGTCGAGTGAGCCTTACAGAATCGTAAGTTTCCGCCGGGAAAATGTAAGCCGGAAGTATGGCAGCCATTTTCCCGGCGGTTTATACTGAGCCTGTCATTACACAGGAGGTAACGGTTATGTCGTTTTTGGAAGTTCGTCACGTTCAGAAAATTTACACCACACGCTTCGGTGGCACGAAGGTGCAGGCGCTCAGCGATGTGAATTTCACGGTCGAGAAGGGCGAGTACGTCGCCATCATGGGCGAGAGCGGCAGCGGTAAGACCACGCTGCTCAACATTCTTGCCGCGCTCGACAAGCCTACCGGCGGCGAGGTCGTGCTCGACGGCCGGGCGCTGGGCACGATCCCGGAGCGGGAGATCGCGGCGTTCCGCCGCTCGCAGCTCGGTTTCGTGTTTCAGGAGTTCAACCTGCTCGACACGTTTTCCGTGCAGGACAATATCTTCCTGCCGCTCGTGCTCGCCGGCAAGGCGTATCCGGAGATGGCCGCGCGCCTCGCGCCCATCGCCCGGCAGCTCGGCATCGCGGAGCTGCTGCAGAAGTTCCCGTATGAGCTCTCCGGCGGACAGAAGCAGCGCGTGGCCGTCGCCCGCGCGCTCATCACGCAGCCGAAGCTCGTGCTCGCCGACGAGCCGACCGGCGCGCTCGATTCGCGCGCGACGGATGAGCTGCTGCGCCTGTTTGAGGATGTCAACCACGGCGGCCAGACCATCCTCATGGTCACGCACTCGGTCAAGGCGGCCAGCCACGCCTCGCGCGTGCTGTTCATCAAGGACGGCGAGGTGTTCCACGAGATCTATCGCGGCGAGAGCTCGGATGAGCAGCTCTATCAGAAGATCTCTGACACGCTCACGATGCTGGCAACGGGCGGTGAGCGCCATGCGTAATCTCTACCCGCGTCTGGCGGCGACGAATCTGAAGAAAAACCGCCGGTTCTACCTGCCGTATCTGCTGGCCTGCATCGTGATCGTGGCGCTGTTTTGCATCATGCTCACGCTCGCGAGCGATCCCTATCTCGGCCAGATGCAGCACGGCGGCAGCGTCAGTCAGGTGCTCGGTTTCGGCGTGTCGATCATGGCGCTGTTTTCCGCCATCATCCTCTTTTATACGAACAGTACCTTCACCAAACAGCGCAAGCGCGAGTTTGCCATCTACAACATCCTCGGCATGGAAAAGCGCCACATTTCCTACGTGCTCTTCTGGGAGTCGCTGTATACGGCGGCCATGGCGCTGTTTTTCGGCCTCGTGGCGGCGGGCGTGTTCTCCAAGCTCCTGCAGCTCGTGCTCGTGCGGCTCATCGGCGGGGAGGCCACGTTCGGGCTGAACATCCGCCTCTGGAGCATCGGCTGTACGGTGGTGTTTTTCGGCGCGCTGTTTTTGCTGCTGCTGCTCAATACCATCCGCATCATCCATCTGTCGAACCCCGTGCAGCTGCTGCGCGCCGGCAGCGAGGGCGAGCGCGAGCCGCGCAGCAAGTGGATCCTCGCGCTGCTCGGCGCGGTGTGCCTTGCCGCGGGCTATATCATTTCCCTGCGCACAAACGCGGCCTTGTACGCCATTCAGTATTTCTTCCCGGCAGTCATCCTTGTCATCATCGGCACGTATCTCACGTTCATCGCGCTGAGCGTCGTCGTGCTCAAGGCGCTGCGCAAAAACCGGCGCTACTACTATAAAACCAGCCACTTTGCCACCGTCTCCGGTCTCATCTACCGCATGAGCCGCAACGCGGCCGGTCTTGCGAGCATCTGCATCCTCTCGACGATGGTGCTCGTGACGGTCTCGACCACGGTGAGCCTGTATAAGGGCGTGGATGCCTACGCCGCCGTGCAATGGCCGCAGGATGTGAAGATTACGCTCATGACCGACAGCAAGACGAACACAGTGCCGGACGTCGCGCCGGTTTTGCAGGTGGTGGACGACGCCATGATGCGCGCGGGGCTCACGCAGAGCAATGTGCATGGCTATCGCACCGTCAGGTTTTCCACGCAGCGCAGCGGAGATGCGCTCAATCAGTTCACCGGTTCGAGCGCCAATGAATACACCGTCATGGTTCTGGACACGGAGGGCTATGCCGACCTGACCGGTGAGCAGGTGACGCTTGCGCCCGGCGAGGCGCTCGCATGGACGGACGGCAAGCCCTTCGGCGACACGGTGACGCTCGGCGGCGATACGCTGCGGCTGCGGCCGCTCGACAGCTTCCCGATCGACAGCGGCAGCTCCATCATGGGTCTGCACACGCTCTATCTGGTCGTGCCGGATCTCGACAGCGTGCTCGAGCTGCGCGCGCAGCAAAACGCCTACGTCAGCGAGCACGGCGGTGTGCGCAGCATGCTCAACTACACGTATCAGTTCGACCTCTCCGGTACGGACGACGAGCAGCTCGACGCGCTGCACACGCTTCTCAGCGACCCCGCGTTTGAGTCTGCTGCCGAGGCGGCGAACGTGCAATACTCGACCGATATGCGCGCCGACGGCTATCCAACGCTGCGCAGCACGTACGGCGGCTTTTTGTTCCTCGGCTTTTTCCTCGGGTTCGTGTTCCTGTTTGCGACGGTGCTCATCATCTACTACAAGCAGGTCTCCGAGGGCTACGACGACCGCGGGCGCTTCCGCATCATGCAGCAGGTCGGCATGACGCCGAAGGAGGTCAAGGCGACCATCCGCACGCAGGTGCTGCTCATGTTCTTCCTGCCGCTCGTCACGGCGGCGATCCACATCGCGTTCGCGTTTCCGCTCATCAAGCAGATCGTGTCCGCCTTCGGGCTGCAAAACGTGCATCTGTTCTTGCTGTGCACGCTCGGGACGTTCGGTGTCTTTGCGCTGCTGTACACCTTTGTGTACCTGCTCACGGCACGCACGTATTACCGCATCGTGCGCATGACGGATTGAATCCAAAAAGTCCGCACAGGCACTGCCTGTGCGGACTTTTTTGTATATGCGGCCTCAGCCCCAGAGGGCGGTCAGCATGGGGATGATCTGCTTCTTGCGGCTCATCACGCCGGGCAGGAACACGGCATTGTCCTTCGGCTCGACCGAGAAGGCGGCGCGGATCGTGTCGTCATTGCCGATGAAGAGCAGGTTTGTGCCCTCCATGAGCACGTCCGTGACCATGAGCGCGATCATGTCATAGTGCTGCTGCTCGAGCTTCGTGGCCATGACGGCCAGCAGCTCGTCCTTGCGCTCGAGCACCTTGGCCGAGTCGAGCGACGTGACCTGACCGACGCCGAGATAGTGGTCGGCGATGTGGAACTCCTTGAAGTCGGCAAAGCACAGATCCTCGGCCGACTTGTCGCCGGCGCTCGAGGCGGCGAAGATCAGGTTGCCCAGCTCCTTGAGCGAGACGTTGGCGATGCGGGCCATGCGCTCGGCCATGGCAATGTCGCGCTTCGTGCACGTGGGGGATTTGAACATGACCGTGTCGGACAAGATCGCGCCCGCCATCAGACCCGCCATATTCGGCGACGGCATGACGCCGTGCTCCTGATACATATTGGTGATGATGGTCGTCGTGCTGCCGACGGGCTCGTTGCGCATACGGATGGGCTGTGTGGTCTGAATATCGGCCAGACGGTGGTGGTCGATGATCTCGAGGATCTCGGCCTGCTCCAGACCGGGCACGGCCTGCGCCAGCTCGTTGTGGTCGACGAGCACGACACGCTTGCGCCGCGGACGCAGCAGGTGATAGCGCGAGAGCGTGCCGACGACCTTTTCGTTCTCGTCGAGCACGGGGTAGCAGCGGTAGCGGCTCTCGAGCACGACCTCACGCACGTCGTCGATGTAATCGTCGAGGTGGAAGCTGACCAGATCCTCCGTGTTGCACGGGCGGGAGATCGGGATCGCCTGATACACCAGCCGCGCCACGCGGCTCGCGTCGAGCGGGGTGGAGATGATGCAGGTCTTGCCGGCGTTTTCAAGCCACGCGGGGTCGACGTCGGTCTGGCAGAGGATGATGCACTGCACGCCGACGTCGAGCGCGCGGCGGATCATATCCGGCTGGTTGCCGCAGAGGATGATGCTGTCGGGGTCAGAGAAGAGCAGGTTGTCGCAGCTCTGCGGCAGGGCGATCGTCACCACGCCGGACACACGGTCGACCTGCTCGGCGCCGTCGTTGAGCATGCGCCCCTCGATGACGCTCAGGAGGTTGAACAGCGGCAGCGCGTCCACGTGCCGGTCGCTGATCGTGCGCATGCTGTAGGCCGCGATGTCGCCGGCGGAGAGCATACCGTAGAGCGTGCCGTCCTCATTGATGATGGGCACGGCGGAGATGTTCTGGTCGCGCATGATGTGCCAGGCGCGGTCCATCGTGACGCTGGAGTTGAGCGCCGGCGGCGTGTCAAAGTCCAGATCGCGCACCTGCGTGCGGACGTTGCTGATCGTTACCGGCTCCTGAAAGCCGAAGCGGTCGAGCAGGCGCTGCGTCTCGTCGCTGATATGGCCGAGATGCGCGGCCACATAATCCCGGTCGCCGAGCGCGTTGCGCAGTGCGGCATAGGAAATGGCGGCCGCGACGGAGTCCGTGTCCGGATTTCGGTGGCCGGTGACATAGATCTTATTCATGTAAAGTGTAACTCCTTTGGTGCTGTTGTGAGAAAACCATATCATATTATAATCTGCCGGCCGCCCTTGTCAATGATTGTTCGGATAAGTGCAAAAACTGTCCGGTTTGTTGGCAGGCCTCTGGTCGTGGTCTGACCAGATACGTTGTGATAAGCGATAAAAATGGGACAGTGGACGAAAACCAGTTGCACATTGTCAAAAATTATGCTATCTTTGGTTCAAAGGGCTTCTGGTTGAACCAGATGGCAGACCGGAGACCCGCGACGAACTGTGAGAGGTGGAAGCAAACCATGAAAGACCTGAAGCATCTGATCTATTTTGAGAATCTGCTGCAGGAGGCCAACAACGAGCTGGTACAGCAGGCCAAGGCGGAAGGGGAACACGCCCTGGGCTACACCTGTTATTTTGTGCCGGAGACGCTGCTGAACCTGCCCGGCTGCTTCTCAAGCCGCCTGCGTGCGCCGAATACCGGCAGCATCGACGTGGGCACGTATTATATGTCGAGCAAGATCTGCTCGTATACCCGCAGCATTCTCGAGCGCGGCATCGAGGGCGGCTATGACTATCTCGACGCGCTGCTCTCGTCCGAGACGTGCCAGATGATGCACCGCGGGCACGAGCATTTTGAGATACTCGGCCTTGTGAAGGAGAAAAATCCGCAGTTTTTCATGAGCATGATGGACGTGCCGTTCTCAGACGAGGACTTTGCCGTCGATCACTATGAGGAGCAGCTGCGCGTGCACGTGCTCGAGCCGCTGCACGAGACCTACGGCATCGACATCTCCGATAAGGCGATCCGCGCGGCGATCCGCGATCACAACGAGATTTCCCGCGTCATGACCGAGATCGGCGACCTGCGCAAGGCGGCGAACCCCGTCATCACGGGCTATGAATTTCACGTGCTGCAGCTCGTGAGTCAGGTGTGTCCGCACAAGCGCATCCTGCCGTACCTCAAGCAGACGCTCACCGAGCTCAAGCGCCGCAAGCCGGACGCGCAGCCGTGGTTCCGCGTGCGTCTGGTCGTGACCGGCAGCGAGATCGACGACCCCGCGTTCACGAAGCTCATCGAGGACTGCGGTGCGATGGTCGTGGCCGACCGCTACTGCTACGGCAGCCTGCCCGGCCGCGAGCAGATCGAAATTCTCGACGGGGAGACGCCGCTGCGCGCCGTCGCCCGCCACTACCTGCGCACGAGCCAGTGCCCGCGCTTTATGGAGCGCGCGCGCTCTGACGGCCGCCGCACCTATGTCCGCGACCTGTGCCGCGAATACAGCGCCGACGGCGTGCTCTATGAACAGATGAAGTTCTGCGAGTTCTGGAGCTATGAGCGTGTGCTCGGCGTGCACATCCTGCAGGAGGAGCTGGGCATCCCGACCGTCGGCATCGAGAAGGAGTACACCCTTGCCGGCGCCGGTCAGCTGCGCACGCGCATTCAGGCGTTTGTGGAGAGTCTTGAGATCAAGCACATTCAGGGAGGGAAGCTGTGATGGCGGACAAGAAGGTCAAAGGCGCCGGGGATCGTTTTCTGCCCGGCAGCAACATTGCAAAGCACCGCGAGTGGCGCGGTCTGAAGGATACCTGGTACGACTATGTCGAGTGGGTCAAGGTGCTCGGCATTATGGGCGGCTTTGTGGCCAAGAGCCCGGTGCGCATCGCGCGCGGTATGCTGACCTACCGCTGGATGGGCTCGTACCTCGGTGCGCTGAACATGATCGACCGCTGCGTCGAGGGCCTGCGCGGCCCGGCGCTGCGCGTGGCGCGCCTGTACCTCAACACGATCATGAAGGGCTCGACGACCTCCATCGCCGAGATGATGATGGGCGACCGCCGCTTCGGCGACAATGCCTTCGGCCGCACGCAGGTCGTGCTCGAGCAGACCATGTGCCCGGAGATTCTCGCCGGTTTCAAGAACCTGCGCCCCGCGCAGCTTGAGCCGTTCCAGGGGCTGCTGCTGTGCTACATGGATCAGGGCGCAAACCCGTATTATATCGACGCCATGGAGAGCGTCGGACTGCCGGCGGATTCCTGCCGCCTGTCGAACAATGCCGCCGGCGTCGCACTGCTCGATGAGTTCCCGAAGATCGGCGCCTGCTGCATCTCCAATAACGCCCCGTGTGACTCCTCGACCATGAACAGCCAGCTCATCGAGCGCCACCTCGACGTGGACACGCTCCCGGCTGCCATCCCCATGCGCTGGGACGACCCGCACACGCGCAAGTATGCCCGCGAGTCCCTGCGCCGCATCATCGACTTTGTCGAGCGGCACACGGGCGAGACCTATGACTGGGACGCCTGCCGCGCCATCATGGAAAAGCACAACGACGAGGTGCGCAACGAGCAGGAGAAGTGGGGCTTCATGGCCTCGCCCTACACTGCCGCCGCGCTCGCGGTCCCGGCGCTGTTCCACACCTTTTACTATGCGTTCTCCGGCGGCCGGAATCCCGAGGTCATGAAGACCGAGAAAAAGGTCATGCGCATCCTTGAGCAGGCGTATGCAGACAAGACCAATTGCTTCCCCAAGACGCGCTACCGCGCCCTCACATGGGGCGGTCCGCCGTGCTACTGGCTGCAGTTCCCGAACTGGCTGTATAACTGCTGGGGCATTCTGATGATCGCGGGCATGGACCTGTTTTCCGGCAATGTCATCATCGACACGACCGACGAGGAAACCATCCTTGACGGCATTGCCCGCAACTACGAGACCGGCGTCATGCGCCGCCACCTGACCGGCGGCTGGCGGCACCTCGTGGAGTTCTGGGACGAGGCGGAGAAATTCCACTGCGACATGGTCATCCTGCACGATGACATCACCTGCAAGGGCGCGCTCGGTCTCACGGGCGTCATCCTCGATCAGGCAAAGGAGCGGACGACGAAGCTCATGGTGGTCTCGAACGATATGTTCGACCACCGCACCATCTCCCGCGCCGACATCCGCCAGCAGGTCAACGATTTCATGTTCTCGGTCATGCAGGCAGAGCCGCTCGATGCGTCCCTGCTGCAGTATGATGATTACGAGGGCTGGTAAACAGGAGGAAATGATGATGAAAAAACTGCTGCCAAAGCTGCTCCTCGGCGCGACCGGCGTCTGGGTGGGGAGTATGCTCATCTACTGGTTCAATCTCGATAACAAGGCGATCTATTTTCTCGTGCGGCCGCTGCTCGATCGGCTCTACGACCGCAGAAAGGTTGACGGGAAGGTCTGATGGGATTTCGGCAGATCCAGGCGCCGACGCTCCGGGAGCTGTTCGTCGACCAGGTCATCGGCATGATTTTTTCCGGCGAGCTGAAGGTGGGCGACCGCCTGCCGTCGGAGCGTGAGCTGTCCGAGCAGATGCACATCAGCCGCTCCATGGTGCACACCGGGCTCGAGGATCTCGAGCGCATGGGCTTTGTGCGCATGGAGGCGCGCCGCGGCAACTACATCGAGGACTATGCCCGCCACGGCAATTTCGAGACGCTCATGGCGCTCGCCAAATACGGCGGCGAAATTGACCACGCCATCGAGAGCTCACTCGTTGAGGCGCGCGATGCGATCGAGGGCGGGGCGATGCTCCTGCTCGGCGAGCGCGGCACGCCGGAGGATATGCAGCAGCTGCGCGCCATCACGGACGGGCTGCGCGCCGCCGTGGATGCAGGTGAGGGCAACGCCGTGTATGCGCAGTGGATGCGCCGCTTTGACACGACCATCGCCGAGCTGAGCGGCAACCGCATCTTCCCCATGCTCATGAACAGCCTTGCGGATGTGGGCGGCGTCCTCTGGGAGCGGTGTGTCGGCTTCTGGGGCGCGGAGACGGTCATCGAGCAGGAGCTGCGCATCATCGATATGCTCTCCGCCGGACGCGGCCGCGACGCGGCGCTGTATATCGAGAACATCTACCACCATTACTGCGATGCGCACGCAGATGCGTGACGGCATAGAAAGCGCAAAAGTCCGCCTGACGGCTTGTCAGGCGGACTTATCAGTTTGTCCAAAAACCTCGTAGAGTTTCGCCGCCGGCGCGGCGAAAGAAAGTCCGATCATTTTCTCAGGCGACATGTGCGGCTGAGAAAATACCGCTCGGCCTGCAAACGTGCGCGCCGTTCGCCTTGGGCGGACGGCGCGTGCGCTGCAGTCAGGCCGCAAACTCTTTTGTCAGAAAGTAATACTTTCTGACAGCCTCAAAAGTCCGCCTGACGGCTTGTCAGGCGGACTTATTTTCACGTTATGAGCGGCTCAGGTTTCCGAGATAGCCGAGGATGTTGTCATTGATCTCACCGGTGAGCGCACGGTTGTAGTTGCAGATGAGCGTGCCGGCGATGAGGATCATCATCGCCTCGGCCTCGTGCATGCCGGTCTCCTGACCGTAGATGCGGATGAGGCATTGCTCCATGAGCGTGCGCCAGGCGCGAAACTCGTCCTGCACGAGCTGCCCGATCTCCGGGTCATAGCGCGCGAGGACGTAGGTCTGGGTCGTGGCGCTCGGGCGCTGCTCATGCGACGGGGCGTTGGCCACGTAGTCCATGAAGGCGTTCATGTACGCGAGGTTGGAGGCATAGTCTGCGCGCGCGTGCGCGGCGAACCACTGGCTGCACTTTTCACTCATATATTCGCGCGTGTAGCGCACATAGGCGAGAACAAGGTCGTTTTTGCTCTCAAAATAGTTGAGCAGCTTGGCGTGGCTCATGCCCGCCTCGGCTGCAATATCGCGCAGGGACACGCTCAGCATGGGCTTGCGCTCGATGCAGCGTTCAAACGCCATGAGGATGTCCTTGCGGATCTGCTCACGGTCGACAATGATCGGCATATTCTTCGCCTCCGGGAAACTTGGATGCACCGATTATACAGCGTTTCGAACCGTCCGTCAAATCGCGGCGCAGCGCATGAAAAAACCGCACAGGATCAGCTCCTGTGCGGTTTTGCGATACTGGTTCAGTCGAGCTTCAGATCGCCCTCGCGGATCCAGCCGAGACGGCGGCACAGCAGACCGATCGCCCAGCAGATCACGGCCGGCAGCACGATGCACACCAGCAGCAGACCGATCCAGTCCATCGCGCCGGGCTGAATGGCCACGGCGCCGTTGGCGATGGCCGCCTCGCTCGGAGCGACCCAGCCGGTCCACACGCCGATCGGACCGCACAGACCGCACGTGCCCATGCCGGAGTTGACGGCGGCGCCGTTCATCTGGAGCTTGAAGATGCACGTTGCGATCGGTCCCGTGATGGCGGACGTCACGATGGCGGGGATCCAGATCTTCGGGTTGCGGACGATGTTGCCCATCTGCAGCATACTCGTGCCGAGCCCCTGACTGACCAGACCGCCCCAGCCGTTTTCACGGAAGCTCAGCACGGCAAAGCCCACCATGTTTGCGCAGCAGCCGGCCACGGCCGCGCCGCCCGCAAGCCCAGTGAGCGAGAGCGCCGCGCAGATGGCCGCCGACGAGATCGGCAGCGTGAGCGCGATGCCCACGATGACCGACACGACGATGCCCATGACGAACGGCTGCTGCTCGGTCGCCCACATGATGATGTTGCCGACCCAACTTGCGCCCTTGCCGATGGGCGCGGCGACGAGCATGGCGAGCCCGATGCCGACGAGGATCGTGACGATGGGGGTCACGAGGATGTCCACCTTCGTCTCCTTGCTGACGGCCTTGCCGAACTCGGCCGCGATGACCGCCGTCACAAGCACGGCCAGCGGACCGCCTGCGCCGCCCATGGCGTTGGTCGCAAAGCCGACCGGAACGAGGGAGAAGAGCACCATCGCCGGCGCGTGCAGCGCGTGACCGATGGCGACCGCCATTGCCGGACCGACCATCAGCGAGGCGCAGCCGCCGATCGTATAGCCGACCGCGACCTCACCCTTGCCGAGGGTGAAGATGATGGCGTTGAGAAAACCGATGTGGAACTGCTGACCGAGCGTGTTGAGGATCGTGCCGATCAGCAGCGAGCAAAACAGACCCTGCGCCATCGCGCCGAGCGCATCGATGCCGTAGCGCCGCAGAGAGATCTCGATGTCCTTTCGCTTCAGAAAGTCCCGGAATCGCTGCATAGAGAAGCCCTCCTATAAAAACATGAAGTAAAATAAGTATGCTTTACATGTGTCTTGACACCTGTAAAGCATACTATAAAGGCTTCTCATGCACTTGTCAACTAAATTAAACTTCTGTCAATCGTCCAGCAGCAGACCGGCGGCCTTGAGCGCGGCGCAGGCGCGCGTGTAGGCATCCTCGTTCGGGCAGCACAGCGTGTGCAGGTGCAGTCCGCCGGTGAGCATACTCAGCGGCGCCGCGTCGCTGTCGCGGATGCGCGCGAGAAACTGTTCCACATCGTAGCGGCTGCTGATCTGGAGCTGACCGGTGAGCTGACCGTAGACCGGGTGCTCAACGATGACGTCGAGCACGGTGCAGCCGTTGTCCACAAGGATGTCGAGTTCCTGCCCGGTCTGCGCGAGTGTGTGGCGGCAGGCGATGGTGCGCGTGATGCCGTCGGTCGCCCGCGGCAGCACGTAGCCGCGCGGCGTGGCGGAGATCTCCGCACCGCCTGCGCGCAGCAGCGCGATGTCGCCCACGATGATCTGACGGCTGACGTTCAGCCCGGCGGCGAGTGCGGACGCACTCACGGGACGGTCGGCCGTGCGCAGCCGGTCAAGGATCGCCTGACGGCGGGAAGCGGCCTCCATGCCTCAGCCCTGCGACTTTCCGCCGGCGTTGAGCAGGTCGAGCTTGATCTTCAGCAGCTTTTCCGACAGGTCGACGTAGTAGTTGTGCGGGTAGTCAAAGCGCAGCACCTCCGGCCACAGGGTCGCAAGCTGCCCGGCGCAGTAGGTGCGGATCTCGTCGAGCGAGGGCTTTTGATACACGAGCTCGCCGCCGCGGAAGATGGGCACGAGCAGCTCGCGCGCCGTGAAGTCGGTGAGCACCTTCTTCTTCCACGTCGCGTCGGGGTCGCAGATCTCGAGCGGCTGCGTGTCGTCCACGACCTCGTCATGCAGGCAGATGTAATCCGCCTCGGCCATGCCGGTATCCTTGCTGTAGAAGCGGTAGACCTTCTTGAAGTGCGGGTTTGTGATCTTGCCGACGTTTTCGCTGATCTTGATCTTCGGGATGATGTTGCCGTCCTCGTCCTCGACGGCTGCGAGCTTGTACACGCCGCCGAACACCGGCTCGCTGCGCGCGGTGATGAGCCGCTCGCCCACGCCGAAGCTGTCGACCTGCGCGCCCTGCCGCAGCAGCCCCGCGATCAGGCGCTCATCGAGCGCGTTGGACACGGTGATCTTGCAGTCGGTCCAGCCGGCGTCGTCGAGCATTTTGCGCGCCTTTTTCGTCAGGTAGGCGATGTCGCCGGAGTCGAAGCGGATGCCGCAGCGCGTGATGCCCAGCGGCTTGAGCACCTCATTGAAGGCGCGGATGGCGTTCGGCACGCCGGACTGCAGGCTGTTGTAGGTGTCCACGAGCAGGGTGGCGTTGGTGGGGTAGGTCTGGCAGTAGGCGCGGAAGGCGTCGAGTTCGGAGTCGAACATCTGCACCCAGGAGTGCGCCATCGTGCCGCCGGCGAATACGCCGAACAGCTCGTCCGAGATCGTGCAGGCGGTGCCGGCACAGCCGCCGATGTAGGCGGCGCGCGCGCCGAGGATCGCCCCGTCGGCGCCCTGCGCGCGGCGCGAGCCGAACTCGAGCACCGTGCGTCCCTGTGCGGCGCGGCAGATGCGGCTGGCCTTCGTGGCGATCAGGCTCTGGTGGTTGATCTGCAGCAGCAGATACGTCTCCACGAGCTGCGCCTGAATGGCCGGGGCGCGCACCGTGATCAGCGGCTCACGCGGGAACACGGGCGTGCCCTCCGGCACGGCCCAGATATCACCGGTGAAGTGGAAGTTTTTCAGATAGTCGAGAAATGCCTCGCTAAACAGCTTCCGGCCGCGCAGATAGGCAATGTCCTCGTCGGTGAAGTGCAGGTTCTGAATGTAGTCGATGATCTGCTCGAGACCGGCGGCGATGGCGTAGCCGCCGTCGTCGGGCACGCTGCGGAAGAACACATCGAAGTAGGTGATGCGATCCTGCATATTGTGGTCGAGATAACCGTTGCCCATCGTCAGCTCGTAAAAATCGCAGAGCATGGTCATGTTCAGCGTCTTGTTGGGGTCCATTGACCTCGCCTCCTGAATGGGTCTGCGGGATGCAGACAGCAAAATATATTCTTTTCAATTATAGCCATTGTTCCGCACGAAAGCAACGATTATTAAATTAACAAGGCAAACGGCACGAAAAAACCAGTTCGTGCCGTTGACATCAAAATACGGTCGTTGTATCTTAATAATGTAACACAAAACAGGAGGACAATTACCATGTCTTTGACACCGGAACGCACGGCTGAGCTGCAGGAGCTCTGCCGTCAGTATCGGATCGACGTACTCACGGCCATTCACGGCGCACAGTCCGGCCACCCGGGCGGCAGCCTGTCTGCCTGTGAGATCCTCACGCTGCTGTATCAGCAGCGGATGCACGTCGACGCCGCGCACCCCGACGACCCGAACCGTGACCGGCTCGTGCTCTGCAAGGGACACGCTGCGCCCATGCTCTACCGCAACCTGATCGGTAAGGGCTTTCTGCCCGTCGAGAGCATGAACACGCTGCGCCAGACCGGCAGCCCGCTGCAGGGTCACCCGTGCATGCGCACGCCGGGCGTGGATATGCCGTCCGGCCCGCTGGGCATCGGTCTCGCCGCGGCACAGGGCATCGCCCTCGGCCTGAAGCTGGATCGCTCGGATGCGCGCGTATACGCCGTGCTCGGCGACGGCGAGCTCGATGAGGGCGCCGTCTGGGAGGCTGCTGCCTCGGCCGTGAAGTTCGGCCTCGACAATCTCACCGCCATCGTCGACTGGAACAAGGTGCAGCTTGACGGCACGACCGATGAGATCATGCCGCTGCGCGATCTGCCCGGCAAGTGGCGCGCCTTCGGCTGGAACGTGCTGCGCTGCGACGGGCACGATCTGACCGCGCTGGATGCCGCGCTCGACGCTGCCGCCGCCTGCAAGGGCGTGCCGACCGTGATCCTGGCCGACACGGTCAAGGGCAAGGGCGTGTCCTTTATGGAGGGCAAGGCCGCTTGGCACGGCAAGGCCATTCCGGACGCGGAATTCGCGCTGGCAATGCAGGAACTGGGAGGGAACGTCTGATGGGAAAATCCATTCGTGAAGTATACGGCACTGTGCTCGCCGAGCTCGGCGATACCAATGAGAATATCATCGTGCTCGATGCCGACCTGTCCGGCTCTACCAAGAGCGGCATTTTCGCCAAGGCGCATCCCGAGCGGCATTTCAACATGGGCATTGCCGAGTCGGATATGGTCGCCACGGCGGCGGGCCTTTCCACGACCGGCAAGATCCCGTTCGTGAACACGTTCACCGTCTTTCTCACGACGCTGGGTCTCATCTCGGCGCGTGCGCAGGTGTGCTACGGCAACCTGAATGTGAAGTTCGGCGGCGCCTACTGCGGTATGTCCGACGCGCTCGACGGCGCGACGCATCACGCCACGGAGGACATCGCCGTCATGCGTTCGCTGCCGAACATGACCGTGCTCGTCCCGTCGGACGCGGCCAGCACCCGCTGGGCGACGAAGTATGCCGTCGATACCTACGGTCCGATGTACCTGCGCCTGTCGCGCGACGTGTACCCGGATCTGTATGACGAGAACACGAAGTTCGAGTGCGGCAAGGGCGCGATCGTGCGCGACGGCACGGACGTGACCGTCATCGCCTGCGGCATCCTTGTGCACAAGGCGCTCGAGGCGGCCGAGCAGATGGCCGAGCGCGGCGTGTCCGTGCGTGTGGTGGATATGTACTCCATCAAGCCCATCGACCGTGAGCTCATCCTGCGCTGCGCGCAGGAGACGGGTGCGATCGTCACCGCCGAGGAGCACAACATCTACGGCGGTCTTGGCAGCGCTGTGGCGGAGGTGCTCGCATGGGGCGGCGCGGCTGCGCCGACGGAGTTTGTCGGCATCCCCGATACGTTCACCGAGACCGGCAAGTACACCGAGCTTCTCGCCAAATACGGCGTGGATGCTGCCGGCGTCGTGCGCGGCATCGAACGGGTGCTCGCGCGCAAGCACTGAGTTTTTCTGCACAGTCAGGTCGGCGGGCAGTTGCCTGCCGACCTTTTTATCGGATCAGGAGGACACCATGCAGCGATTTTTTGCCCCCGGCCGCACGGAGCTGGCCGGGAATCATACCGACCACCAGCTCGGGCGCGTGCTGGCGGCGTCCGTGGACGTGGGCATCCGCGCGCGCGCCGCGCGCCGCCGTGACCGCCGCGTGTGCATCCACTCGCGGGGATACCGTCCGTTTACCGTCTCGCTCGACGATCTGAGCGTTGACCCGCGCGCCTATGGCAAGCCGTGGGCGCTCGTGCGCGGTGTGGCGGCGGCCATTCTGGAAGCCGGCGGGGAAATCGGCGGCTTCGAGGCGTGGGCTTCCTCTGCGCTGCGCACGGGCGGCGGCCTGTCGTCCTCGGCCGCGTTCGAGATCCTCGTCGGACGCATCTTCAACGCGCTCTATAACGGCGGCGCGTTCACGCCGGAGCAGCTTGCCCGTTTTGGCCAGCAGGCGGAAAACCGGCACTTCGGCAAGCCCTCCGGTCTCATGGATCAGATGGCGTGTGCGCGCAGCGGCGCGGTGTATCTCGATCTGGCCGCCGGAGAGATCCTTCCGGTCGCGGCGCCGTTTGCCGCCATGGGGCTCACGCTCAGCCTGACGGATACCGGCGGCAGCCACGCGGGGCTGACGGCGGCCTACGCTGCGATCCCGGCCGATATGCACAGCGTTGCGCGGCGCTTCGGCGCCGAGACGCTCTCGCAGGTTGACCCGGCCGACTTTTTCGCCCACCGGCTGCCGGGGCTTGCCGACGACCGCGCGGCGCACTTTTTCGCCGAAAACGCGCGCGTGCCGCAGATGCGTGACGCGCTCGCGCGCCGGGATGCCGCGCAGTACCTGCGCCTCATGAACGCTTCCGGCCGCTCATCGGAGCAGCTGCTGCGAAACATCCAGGTCCCCGGCGGGGACGACCGGCTCGCGCGGGGGCTTGCCTGTGCGTCGGCGCTGCTTGACGGGGTGGGCGCGTGGCGCGTCCACGGCGGCGGCTTTGCCGGGGGTGTGCAGGCGCTCATGCCGTGCGACGTCTTTCCCGCCTACCGGCAGGCGATGGAGGCCCGCTTCGGCGCGGGCAGCTGCCGGGAGCTGCGCATCACGCGCGCAGAATAAAACAAGACGCCCGCACGGTGTGCGGGCGTCTTGCAATATTGTGATCATTTCAGTCGGATGCTCAGCAGCACGGGGTTGTGGTCGGAGAAGCGGAAGCCGTCGTTTTGCGTCTGTACGCCCGTGAGCTCCACGTTTGGCGAGAGGATAAAGCCGTCGATGACATAGTGCTGCGTGGCCTCGCTCTCGGCGTCATAGGGCTGGTTGTCGAGGCGGCAGCTCGGCACGGACGTGTCATACGCGAAGTGCCAGCCGTCGGGCAGCATACTGTCGTCGAGCATACCGGGCGTCCAGAGATCGTCATGCTTGATCGGGTACTTGTCCAGTCCGCCGGGGAAGGTCTGGTTGAAGTCGCCGCCGGCGATGACATAGTTGCCCTTGGCGTATTCCTGCTCAAGGAACGACGTGAGTGCGGCGGTCTGCGCGGCCTTGCCCTCGCCGTCGTCATACGCCTCGAGGTGGAGGTTGACGAGCACGAGCTGCGCGTCCGTGCCTTCAAGGGCGATATACACGGGCATGAGGCAGCGCTTGAGGTTTGCCACTGACACCGGCCACTTGAACGGGCTCGGCAGCGCGATGCGCTCGGCCGAGGCGATGGGTGCGGTCGAGAGCGTCATGAGTCCGGTGTTCACCCGGCCGATCGGCGGGATGGGGTAGGGCACGAATGCGCACTTGTAGTTCAGGGCGTGTGCGCTGTCAAGCTGCGTCTCGGTGCGCAGGCGGCCTGCCTCCTCAATGCCGTAGGCATGGGTCGAGGGGCCGGCGTCGATCTCCTGCAGGAACGAGAAGTCGGCGGCCATGCTCTGCACGGTCGTGACGATGCCGTCCATGTTTTTCTCCACGATGGCCTTGCTCGGCGCACGGGTCTGCTTGCCGCCGTCCATGAAGAAGTCGGACTCCTCGCCCAGACCGGCGTAGCCGATGTTCCACGACAGGATGGATACCTCGTCGCCCGGGGCAAAGGCGGCGGTGCTGTTGTCACCGCGCGTCACGACGGCGGTCTCCGTCTTGACGTTGAGCTGCGTGGCGCTCAGCCAGATGAGCAGCGCGGCGAACAGACCGACGAGAACGGCCAAGACGATCAGGATGATTTTGATTGGTTTTTTCATGGGGTGATTCCCTCCTCTGGGGCAGTGTACCACAATCACCCGTCCCATGCAAACACAATCTTGACCGAGGCATTACCCGGATTTTACCGGTTGAGCAGCCAGACGCCGAGGTTCAGGTACGCCGCGAACAGCAGCCACAGGAGATACGGCACGCACAGCCACGCGGCCGCCGGATCGCGGCGGGAAAACTGCGCGCTCATCGCCAGTACGAGCGCGACCAGCCCTGCGAGCAGAAAAAACGCCGCGCCGTGCGCCTGCCACAGGAAAAATACCACCGGCCAAAAACCGTTGACGCCGAGCTGGACGCACCAGAGCGCGGCCGCCTGCCTGCGCGCACTGCCGGAGGCGGCGCGCCAGACGCGCCCCATGGCGATGCCCATGAGCAGATAGAGCAGCGTCCACACGACCGGAAACAGCCAGTCCGGCGGTGTGGCGGGCGGCTTGGTCAGCAGGTCATAGGCCGCCATGCCCGCGCGTGTGGCGGCACCTGCCGCGCCGCCGACGGCCAGCGCGAGCACGACGAAGAAAAGATACGGGCGCAGAGCGTTCCATTTGTTCAACTTGCCTCACCTCGGAGAAAAACGGGATACTTTAATCTATGCAGCGCCCTCTTGTAAAATACATGCGATTCGTGATACACTGATAGGGCTAAATTTGACAAAAACGGAGGATTCCGATATGGATTATGCACACCTGATGCAGGCAGACCCGGAGCTGTATGCTTCCATGGCGCGCGAGCTCGAGCGCCAGCGCGACCATCTGGAGCTGATCGCGTCCGAGAATTTCACGAGTCAGGCCGTCATGGAGGCTGTTGGCAGCCATCTGACGAACAAATACGCCGAGGGCTATCCCGGCGCGCGCTACTACGGCGGCTGTGCGTACGTCGATGAGGTCGAGCGTCTGGCGATCGAGCGCGTGACGCGGCTGTTCGGCGCGGACCACGCAAACGTCCAGCCGCACTCCGGCTCGCAGGCGAACATGGCTGTGTATGCGGCGCTGCTGCAGCCGGGCGACCGGATCCTCGGCATGAACCTCTCCCACGGCGGACATCTGACGCACGGCAGCAAGGCGTCTTTGTCCGGGAAATATTTTGAGGCGCATTTCTACGGTGTTGACCCCGAGACCGAGACCATCGACTATGAGGCGCTTGCGCGCACGGCCGAGGAGGTCCGCCCGAAGCTCATCATCGCCGGTGCGAGCGCGTATCCGCGCGTGATCGACTTTGCGCGCTTCCGTGAGGTCGCCGATTCCGTCGGCGCGTACCTGATGGTCGACATGGCGCACATCGGCGGCCTGGTCGCTGCGGGCGTGCACCCGAGCCCCGTGCCGTATGCCGACGTCGTCACCTGCACGACGCACAAGACGCTGCGCGGCCCACGCGGCGCGATCATCCTCTGCCGCGACGAGCTGGCGAAGAAGATCGACAGCGCCGTCTTCCCCGGCACGCAGGGCGGTCCGCTCATGCACGTCATCGCCGGCAAGGCGGTCTGCTTCGGTGAGGCGCTGCAGCCGGCCTTCCGCACCTATCAGCAGCAGGTGGTCAAGAATGCCGCCGTGCTCGCCGAGACGCTGCAGCAGGGCGGTGTACGCCTCGTTTCCGGCGGCACGGACAACCACCTCATGCTGGCTGATGTGTTCAGCCGCGGCCGCACCGGCGCGCAGATGCAGGATCTGCTCGACGCGGCGAACATCACCGCCAACAAGAACACCATCCCGAACGAGACGCAGTCCGTGCGCGTCACGAGCGGCGTGCGTCTGGGTACGCCGGCCGTCACGACCCGCGGCATGGGCGAGGAGGAGATGCGTCAGATCGGCGCGCTCATCTGCCGTCTGGTCGACGAGGGCGAGGACGCCGTTGCGTCCGTGCGGGCGCAGGTGCTCGACCTGTGCGCGCGCTTCCCGCTCTATCCGGATCTGCAGGCGTAAGGTGCACAGAGGACAATATGCAAAAACCGCGCTATAAAAAGCCTCGCAGAGTTTCGCCGCCGGAGCGGCGAAAGAAAGTCCAATCATTTTCTTCGGCGACAT